>Ga0208598_1000080_pt1 | contig 36812 bp, 48 predicted proteins | sample LakMenEpi22Jun12_FD_150726 | JGI IMG/M metagenome (GOLD analysis project Ga0208598, IMG submission 150726) | Freshwater microbial communities from Lake Mendota, WI - 22JUN2012 deep hole epilimnion (SPAdes) | ecosystem: Environmental > Aquatic > Freshwater > Lake > Epilimnion/Euphotic zone ... | reverse complement strand
CGCGCCCTGCTTCTCGGCCCAATCCGGGTGACGCGGGAATATCTCGGTCAGCAAGAACACGTGGTCGTCCTCGCGCACAAGATGCGGCCCTTTGGCAAGAATCCCGCTGCAGCGCGCCTTCAGCGCGACCTTGCTCAATGCCGTCACGGCCGCCCCATCCGATACCGCGCGACATGCTTGCCCGTCGGCGTCTTAATCTTCTCGACCACGATGGGATGCCCCATCTGCCTAAGCTCAAGCACGCGGCTCGCCAGCCGGAAGCATCCGAACTCATGCAGCGCCTCCAGCGGCGTGATCGCGCGGCCCGCGCGCAATGCGTCCAGCACCATCTGCGTCTGCGTCATCGCTTCGCCTCCTTGATGAGCCGGTACCGGTACAGCACGCCCGCGCCCGTCTCCACGCGATCCGTCGCGATGTCGTGGCCTGCGTCGCGCAGGTCCGCGATGCGCCCGGACGCTCGCGTGCAGCTAAACCGCTCGGAAATTTCAGCCGCCGTCATCGGCCCGTCGCGCAGCGCCTCGAGGATCGCCTCGCGCTGCGTGCGGCCGGACATCCGCGGCTGGCTCGCACCACGCTCTCGCGGCGTGGCAGCGGCCTCGCGGGCCTCTTCGCGCTCGAGCCGCGTCCTGCGAATGCGCTCTGCCACCTCGGCTCGCGCCCGCGCGGTCTCGCCTTCGTCGCGCTCCCCGCGCACGTGGCGCGTCGTGGGCAGCGAGGCCAGACGGCGGTGCGCGGCGGCCTGCTCGCGCGGCATGTGGCCGTGCGCCAAGCGCCTGGAAAGGTCGACGCCGTCGCTCATAGCTCACCCGGCCGAGCTAGGCGGCACGCAAATCGCCAGCGCGCGCAGTGGGGGATCGGCCAGTGACATTGACACCCCCCGCCCCCCCGCTTCATACTTTTGACACGTTTTCGCCGCTTTCTGCAGCGCAGTCCTGCGGGCAGCCGAGAACGGTCAACTGCCACACACGACCCTCGGGGAGCTCTTCATCCCACTGACTGACCGCCGACGGCGTCACGCCTAGCCGCTCGGCCAGCAGCGCCTGCGATCCCGCCCACGCAATCGCGGACGACTTGGAAATTCGGGGTTTGATCGCCATGTCCATAGGCACGACATTAGCATGCTTCATCTCATGCGGTCAAGCATGCTGGAGGCCCGATGAAGTACGCTTACCACATGAGCGCAATAGGAGAACGGCTGCTGCAGTTGCGACGGGAACGGGACGGCCTCGAAGCCGCCGCCGTCGCGCGTGCGTTGAAGATCACCCCTTCGGCGCTGTCGCAGCTCGAGAGAGGCACAACGAAAAACCCAAGGCCAGACACACTGCTGGCCGCATCGAGGTTCTTTGACGTGTCAATCTTCTGGCTGATCACTGGCACCGGCCCGCGCAAGCACGTGGAGGCCGAAACCGAATCCGAGGCGCAGGCACTGCTGCTGTTCCGCCGGCTGGGCGCAAGCGGCCAGGCCGCGGCGCTCTCGCACTTGGAATGGATGGCCTCGCGAGAGTCTCCGGGCAAGCCCGACGACGACTTCGACATGCCAAACCCCCGCAAGCGGCTACAGTAAGCATTCGTCAGCGGCCGGCGCGCGCCCGGCTTTTTTTTGCCGCCGACGTGAAGCATGCTTGACATCCGGGGTTAGCGACCTTAAGCTTGCTTCATGCCGCACTCACGCGGCGGGAGAAGCCGACATGACCCGCATCGTTGCCGCCTTGGTCCTCGCAACCGCCGCGTCGGCGGCATGGGCTTGCACCACGCACACCGTCATCCGCGACGGCCGGATGATTACCTGCACCACTTGCTGTGCCGGCGGGCACTGCACGACCACCTGTATCTGAGGAGGTCGCTATGTACCGCACCACCGACCCCGAAATCCGCGACGCTTACGCCTACACGGCGCAAGCCGTGCGCGCCGAGCAAGCGCGCAACGACTGGCTTGCTGACCGGGAGCGCGAGCTGCAGCGGCTAATGCTGCGCCCGCTGTCCGCGCGCATCGCGCCCAATTGGGCGTATTGCGTTTCCGGCGACGACCTGCCGATCGGCGAAGACTTCGCCGCGTGGCTGGCAATGCAAGACCACCGCGACGTCGCGCTGGCCGTGTTCTCGGCCATCGACCGCACGCGGCTCGTCGAGGCTTACTGCGCCGCGCGGGCGCGGGCCGACGCCACCGTGCGCGAGCGCGACGTGTCGTGGCACGACGAGGCGTACGAGACGCTGCTCTGGGAACGGGCGGGGGGCTTTTGATGGCTGCGCCCAAGTACCCCGGCGATCCCTTCGGGCGCCTGCCGCACCCGGTGCGCCCTGTGCGCGACCCGCTGCCGACCGAGCCCGCGCCGTTCATTACGCGCCGCGCCGGACCGGTGCTCGGCGGGCCGCTGTACAGGCCGGCAGCGCGCGAGCGGCGCGCGTGGACGCTGCTCGAGGTCGTCGGCGCAGCGGCGCTGTCGGGTACGTGGTTGTGGATGTTGTGGACGGTGCTGGGGTCGCTTTGAACGACCAGGACCGCTTCCACGCAGAAGTGACGGCAAAACTCAACAAGGAGGAAAACGATGACCACGACTGCAACGTCGAAGCACGTCTATGCAGCGATAGCGCAGGTAATGCGCGAAATGGCGAAGACTGGCATCTCGAAAGACCGCAAGAACGACGCGCAGGGCTTCAAGTTCCGAGGCATCGATGACGTGCTGAACGCGCTGTCGCGGGTGCTGGCCGACCACGAACTCTGCATCCTGCCGCGCGTCATCTCGCGGGCCGTGACCGAGCGCGCGAACTCGCGCGGGAACGCGCTGTTCTACGTCGTGCTGGAGGTCGAGTTCGACCTCGTGTCGGCCCGCGACGGAAGCGCGCACACCGTCCGCACCGTGGGCGAGGCGATGGACAGCGGCGACAAGGCGACGAACAAGGCCATGAGCGCCGCGTACAAATATATGGCGATCCAGACTTTCGCGATCCCGACCGAAGGCGACAACGACGCCGACGCGACGACGCACGAGGTCGCTAGCAGCCGCCAGAACGGCCGTAGCGCCGTCGCCGAAGAGGCCGACAAGGTTCGCGCCATCCGAGACGTTGCGGACGCCTGTATCGCGCTGCACGCCGCTGCCGTCACGCAGTTCGACAAGGACGGCGACACGGCCGGCTTCTGGGAACTGCACCGCGCTGCCAGCCGCGTGACGGGCGAGGACCGGATGGTGTTGTGGGAGATGTTGAACAAACATTCGGCCGTGCGGGCCGCGATCAAGGAGTACGCAGGCTATGCCAACGCCGAGAAATCGAAGGTGGCGGCGTGAACGAAGAATGGCGAGCGATTCCGGGCTGGCCCGAGTATTCGGCCAGCACGCTTGGCCGCATGCGGCGCGACACGGCGGCACCGGGCACAACAGCGGGCCGGATTCTCAAACCAACGCTGCTGGCTAACGGGTACTACAAGGTGTCGCTGTGCCGCGATGCGAAGCGCGTCGAGTACACCGTCCACAGGCTCGTGGCGCTCACCTTCATCGGCGACCCCGGCGACCTGCACGTCTGCCACAACGATGGCAACCGGACAAACAACCGCGCCGACAACCTGCGGATCGACACCCGCAAGGGGAACATGAGCGATCAGTTAAGGCACGGCACCCGTCGTCGCGGTGAAGCCGTGCCAATCAACAAGCACTCCGAGCAGACGATGCGTTCAATGTTGGAGCGCGCGCAAAAAGGAGAGCGGGTGTGCGACCTGAGCGCAGAAACCGGCATCCCGAGAACGACCTTGTATGCGCTCGTGAGCAGGCGGATATGGAGGCATCTTGATAACCGAGGCTGACGTGGAGCGCGCCATCGAATGGATGATCTCCAATGCCGACAAGGCCGCTGTGGCCCGCGCGCAGCGAGAACACTGCGAGCAGTGGAGAAAGACGCTCAAGGCGCAATTGATGCAGGAACACGTCACGCTGCCGCTGGCGGCGCAGGAACGCGAGGCGTACGCGGACCCGCGCTACGTCGCGCACCTGGACGCGCTGCGGACGGCGGTCGAGCAGGACGAACGGATGCGGTGGCTGATGACCGCAGCCGAGACGCGCGTCAGCGCATGGCAGACACAACAGCGCGGCCTGCGTGCCGCATGAGGACACAATGAGCGATTTTGACGACACCAACCGAGGCGCGTTGTTTAAGAACACTAAGAAAGACAGCGAGCGGCACCCGGACTACAAGGGCAGCATCAACGTCGGCGGCACCGAGTACTGGCTGTCGTCCTGGCTGAAGGTCAGCAAGTCGGGCGAGAAGTACATGAGTCTTAGCGTCAGCCCGAAGGAAGAATCCGCCGCGAAACCCGCGCCCGCCCCGAGCCGCAAGCCGGCGCGCGACGAAGACGACATCCCGTTCTAGTCGTGAACGTGCTGGATCTGTTCAGCGGGATCGGCGGCATGAGTCTTGGCTTGATGCGGGCCGGCGTCGCCGACGCTCCGGTCGCGTTCGTCGAGCGCGACGAGTGGTGCAGGCAACTGCTGGCCGTACGCTGGCCCGGCGTGAGGATCTACGAAGATGTCCGAGACCTTGACGCTGCCCGGCTGCGAGCCGACGGAATCGACCACATCGACCTCGTCGTCGGCGGATTCCCGTGCCAGGACATCAGCGTCGCTGGCAAGGGGGCCGGTCTTGCTGGCGAGCGCAGCGGACTATGGCGTGAGTTCGCCCGCATTATTGGCGACGTTCGACCGCGACACGTCATCGTGGAGAACGTCGCAGCTCTGCTTGGTCGAGGGCATGGCGAGGTACTCGGAGACCTGGCCGCGCTCGGGTATGACGTCGAGTGGCACTGCATACCTGCTGCCGCCGTTGGTGCGCCTCACCGACGCGACCGAGTCTGGATCGTTGCTGCCGACGCCGGTTGCAAGCGACGCGTACGGATCGGGATCAAGAAACACGCCGACCAGCAACGCGCATCATGGCTTGTCGCTGACGGACTGGGCGCGCGGGGATGGCGGGGGGGGCAGGGGCGGGAATCCCAAAGCCAGCGGCCCTCGGCGTCTGCTGCCGACGCCGAGGGCCGCGGAGTGGAAAGGCACGGGGCCGATCGGGTCGAAGTCGCACTTGCACCGCCTCTCGCGCGGCTACTTGGACGCGACGATGCAGGACTTGACTGGGACGAGTGGACGACTGAACCCGCGCTTCGTGGAGTGGATGATGGGGTTGCCGCCCGATTGGACCGACCCCGACTGCAGGCTCTCGGCAACGCAGTTGTACCGCAAGTGGTCGAAGTGATTGGGCGCGCGATCATGGAGTCGAACGCATGACCGACGACATCGTGCAACGCCTGCGCCAGGCCTACCACCTAGCGGACGTGGCGCCCGACCACATCCTGCGCCGCGCGTGCGAGGAAATCGAGCGGCTTCGCGCCGAGCTTGCGCAGCAGCGGTGCCCGTACATCCGCAGCAGCGGCACGGGCGAGCAGGCGACGAACTGGTGCGCGTTGAACGGCCCGTCCGACCACCGCGAAGCGATGCGGATGGCGCTGGAGGCGCTGGAGATGAGCTATTGCTACGTCAAAGCCGAAGCCGATGCGTTCCATGCTGCAATGGCTGGATACCGGCCGCACAAGCACGCCGCACTTGATCGAGATGTGCAGGAGACGGCATCGGCAATTAGCGCGCTGCGGGCGGCGCTGGGGGAAGACAAATGAGTGACGACATCACCTTGCCGCCGCTGCACGCGCATGACCACCCCGACCCGCACACGATGCGCTGGTCAGACAGGGCACTGCGCGCAATTCGTGACTATGCCCGCGCCGCCGTTGAGGCGGATCGGGCGCAACGGGATGCACTGGGCGCGGACCCTGTGGTGTGGATGTCGCGTGCCGACTGGGACGCAGGCGAGAGGCTGTCGCCGGTCTACTGCGAGCCACGGGCGGCTGATGATGTGCCCCTCTATACGGCCCCGCCCGCACTGACTACGGAGCCGGTGGCGCTGATTCTCAAGGGCTCGATCGACGCCCTGCGCAAGTACGGCCATATCGAAGCGCCGCTGTACGCGCCGGGCTATGAACCCGAGCAAGAATGGGCAGAGCCGCTCTACACCACCCCGCCCGACGCCCGCGAGGCGCTCGCGGCGGCAGAGGCCAGCGACGCCGAGTCGATTGCTATGTATCGGCGGTGCCGAGACGACCGCGACAGGATGCGCAAGGCGATGCGGCTGGCGCTGGAGGCACTGAGCCGTTTTATGGACGACAGCCCACGCCCGTCCGACGCTCTGTTTGGAAGACAGGCGATCGACGCGCTGCGGGCGGCGCTGGAGGCGCGGGCAAAGGCGCAGCGGGAGAAGCCGAGCGCGCCACGCTCACCGCGCACTTGGTGGACGGTGTAATGCGCGATCCGTTTCGCATCGAGGGCCCGGCGTGCATCTCGTTCTCGGGCGGTCGCACGAGCGGCTACATGCTCTGGCGCATTCTGCAGGCGCACGGCGGGACGCTGCCCGACGACGTGGTGGTGGTGTTCGCGAATACGGGAAAGGAGATGCCCGAAACGCTGGATTTCGTGCAGGAGTGCAGTGATCGGTGGTCGGTGCCGATTACGTGGCTGGAATACCGCTCTAAGGCGCAGTTTGAAGTCGTGAGCTACGACACCGCGAGCCGCGACGGCGAGCCCTTCGCCGCCGTAATCAAAGACCGGAATTTTCTGCCGAACCCAGTCGCTCGATTCTGCACCGCAGAGATGAAGATCAAAACGATCATGCGGTACATGCGGTCGGCTGGGATGCCGGAGTATCAATGTGCCGTCGGCCTGCGCGCCGATGAGCAGCGTCGCGTCGCAAAGGTGCGCGCGGACCCGTCGGGCGGGTCAGGCGGCGTTGATCGAGTCGTGCCGCTGGCTGACTCTGGAATTAGCGTTGCGGACATCAGCGAGTTTTGGATGCGGAATAGCTTTGACCTTCGTCTGCCGAACCACAACGGCAAGACGGCGCACGGGAACTGTGACTTGTGCTTCCTCAAGGGTGGGGCGCAGATCCTGTCGCTGATTCGCGAGAGCCCAAGTCGGGCGACATGGTGGATAAAAATGGAGAAAAGCATCACGAATGCGTCGGTCGTGAATGGCGGCATGTTCCGCTCAGACCGCCCCGGCTACGCCGAGATGCATCGCATGGCGACCCACCACGGCGAACTGTTCGACTTCGACGACGCGCTGCAAGACTGCGCGTGTACCGACTGATGATCGTGGAGTCGGCATGATCCTGTCGCCCGCCGAGCTCGCCACGCTCACCGCGCGAGTGAAGCATCGCGCGCAGCGGCGAGTGCTGGACGCGATCGGCGTACCCTATCGCGTGCGGCCGGACGGGTCGCTCGTGGTGTTTAGGAGGGATGTAGATGAACCGCCCGCGCAAAAAGGATCGGCACCTACCGGGGTGCATGTACCACAAGCACGGCGCGTACTACCTCGTCCGCCGAGGCGTGTGGCGCAGGCTCGGGACCGAACTACAGCCGGCGCTGCGTGAGTACGCGCGGCTGATCGCAGCGCCTGCCGCCGCCACGGCGCGCGGGATGCCGGCGCTGATCGATACGATGCTGCCGCGCGTGCTGAAAGACCGGCAGACCGGAAAGCCCAAAGCCGCCGAGACGCAGCGCCAGTACCGCGCGTGCGCGGACATCTTGCGCGAGATGCTGAAACTCTTCGACCCGGCCGACCTGACGCCGCGCGACGTAAAGCAGCTTCGGCGCGACTTGCAGGACACACCGGGCGTCGCCAATCGCACGTTGACCGTGCTGAAGCTGATCCTGGCCGAAGCCGTAGAAGACGAGCTGCTGGAGACGAACGTCGCCGCTGACATCGACCGAATCCCGATGCCGCCGCGCACGCGCAGGCTCACGACCGCCGAGTTCCAGCGCATCCACGCGAACGCGGACGCGCTGCTGCGAGCGGTGATGCTTTTGTGTTACGCGACCGGCCAGCGCGTCATGGACGTGGCCGGCATCAAGACGGCCGACATCAGCGACGACGGGATCATGTTCCGGCAGCAAAAGACCGGCGCCGAGTTGCTGGTCGCGTGGACGACCGAACTGCGCGATGCGGTCGCAGCGGCCCGTGCGCTGAAGCCGAACGCGTTACGTCCGTCTTACTTATTCGGGTTCAAGCCGCTGACGTACGCGATGATCCGCAAACGCTGGGTCAAGGCCCGCACGGCAGCGAAGATTCCCGACGCCACGGTTCACGACATTCGCGCGATGGCCGCGACCGACGCCCGCGCGCAGGGCATCGACGCCCAAGCGCTGCTCGGGCACACCGACGCCAAGACGACCCGCATCTACCTGCGCGACCGGGTCGTGCCGATCGTCGCGGGGCCGGTGATGAAGCGACCGAAAGTGGGTTGAATATTAGACACTTGGGCCGGAGCTTTTAGACAATCGCGGTTTTTCCAGGCGTTTTTCGCTATATCAGGTACTCGGTCATTCGTTGCCCAAACGCCCGGAAACCCTCATGGATAGCCGCTCTCCGCGTTTTGCTGTCCAATACGCTGCACAAGAAACAGGCACGAAAACGCCGGGGAATTTGGGGTGCGCCGGGGTAGTTTTTGACAGCTTGGCCGGGGCAAAACGCCCGCCGAGCGCGTGCCCGGCGGGCCAACAAGACGCACCGTCATCCGGGCGACGACGTGAGGAGCGGTAGCCCTGTTCGCCGCCGGGCCGGCGCGGGTTACTTGGCCCGCGATCGCAGCGACAGCACCATGCGCTCGCCGAACACGAACGCGAACGGAAAGCCCGCGACCTGGGCGCCGATGTCGATGATGTCGGCATCGTTCTGAGCCAAACCGTAGAGCATCGCCGCGCAGCCTACAGCGACCAACCCGCCGGCCGCGATGTAGCGGAACGACGCGCGCAGATCCACGACCCACGCGCTCGGCGTGCCGGTCGGCGCGTCCAGTTGCGCGAGCGCCTGCAGCCTCGCCACGTCGGCCTGCTGCAGCCGGATCTGGTCGTCGACACTGAGCCCAGCGAACCGGCGGCCGATCGCGCCGCCGATGCTTTTGATCATCTCGGCGACGACCGGCACGCCGGCGGCTAGGATCGTGGTTGTGATTGGGTCCATGTCATGGATACCTTTTGCGGTCGAGTTCGTGATGCGGGCCGTCGACAAACGTTTTCCAGTCCGCGCCGTGGATGACTGGCACGTCAAGCTCGCGCGCCGCCTCGCGCATCGCTGCGATCAGCGGCCGGAACGCCGGCCAGTCCCAGCGCACTTGGCGGTCAATCCACGGCGCGATGTCGACCGCGTGGCCGGTCAGGTGCCGGCTGTTCAGCGTGCGGGACGCGCCTTGCGCGACGAGCTGGCGCTGGCGCTCGATCGTGCGCAGCCCTTCGACCACCACGAAGTCGACCGGCGTCAACTCAAGCGCCCGCTCGACGACCCTCACCAAGTCGGGATGCACGCCGCGCAGTCGTTCGCGCGAGCGCGCCGATAGCTGGAACTTCACAGCCGGCGAATGAGATGTATCGCGAACACGCCCGCCAGCAGCGCGAGCAGCACGCCAAGGTCAAACAGCGCGGCCATGATGGGCTCGGTATCGCCCCAGGTCACCACCATTTCATGCCCTTCCCGGCCAAGTAGCCCGCTAAGATTGCGGTGACCCACTTCATCAGCCGCGCGAGCGCGTTCGCGCCCTTTATCAACGCGACAATCTCCTCGGTATCGCTTTTGATCTGGCCGGCCGCCACAATCTGCTGCTCTAGGAGCGATTCCATCTGGCTTTGGCGCACGCGGATCTCCGACACGGTGGCCTCGAGCGTGCGCAAGCGCTCTGCGTGGTCTTCGGTCACGTCGGACCTCTGGACGGGGCGAAGTCGGCTTTCATAGCGGTGGCGGGCGTGCTAAGGTGATTGGATGGATGCAGAACAGCAAATGCGGATCATTGGCGTGGCGATCGGCGGCGCGATCATCAGCCTGCTCATCTCATTGGGAGACAAGGCTCTGAAGCGCAGGCGTGAGCGCAAGACCGCCAGGGACGGCAAGCCGCTGCGCCGCGTCTGACAGCAGGCCCGCCGTCGCGCCCTGCCGGCCAGCAAGCAGCCCCGCCATCGCGGACTGACCGACGGGCGTGTACATCAGCCCCGGCAGCGCCCCCAGCGCGATTGATGGGCTGACTAGTCCGCCCGCCGCGAGCGGACCACCCGCAAGCAGCGCCGCAAGCGTCCGATCCGCGGTGCCGCTGTTCGGAACCTTGTTGCTCAGTACCTTCTTCCCCGCCTCAGACAAGTCCTGCAGTACCGCGTCGCCGCGGGCAAAGCGAGCCTTGTCCTTCGACGCGTCGAGCGCCTTCACCGCAGACTGCAACTGGCTGGCGTTGAACACGCCGTCCTCGGCGCCAACGTAGCTGGCCGCGCGCTGCACCCGCTTGAAGTTCGCCCAGCCGGCATTCGCGGCACGCACGGCATCGGCTGCGCCCTGAGGCGCCTGCCGCTCGACGGCCGACCGCAGCGCACTCTGCGCCTCAAGGATCGCCGACCCGAGCTGGCGCTGATCGAAGTCCTGGCTGCGCATGTACCCGCGCGCAAGCGTCCCGAGGTTGGACTCGGCCGCTTTCATTGCGTCGGGCGTCAGCACGTTGTTCTGCGCGCGGCTGCCGATCTCCGTCTGCACGATCCGCACGAATTGATCGGCTTTGTCCTTCGGCAGCGTGGCGACGTTGCCGTACACGCCACGCAGATCGACAGACAATTGCCGGTCCAGCCGGATCGGGCCGACCGCCGACAGCGCGTCGTCGTACGCCTTGCCAAGTTGCGTCGCGGCGTAGTCGATCGCCTCGCGACCCGTCGTGCCCTTGGGCAGCGCCGCATTGATCGGCGCCAGCGCGCGGTTCACCGCCGCCTCGTTGAACTGCTCGGTGGCGCGCTGCTGCCCGACCCGGATCGCCGAGCCAAGCACCGGCACGCTTGAGAGCTTTTCCTCGGCTGACTTGAAACCGCCGCCAAGAATCTGCCCCGGCGTCGGCGTCACGCCTTCGCTGCGAAGCATCCGCACCTCATCGGACACGCGCGGCTGAATCGCTCGGCCGAGCATGTTGGCGGCAGCACCCGACGCAGCACCGGCCGCAGCGCCCGAGCCGATCTGTTTCATCTTCTCGGTCAAGAAGTCGCCCCGCATGACCGGCTGCAAACCGCCCGCGATGCCGCTGCCGACTGCGCCGCCAAGCGCCGCCCGCGCCATCGTGCCGCCGGTCGGCATCGCCGCCGAGATAGGCGCGGTCGCGAGCATGTTGCCGGCCATGCGCCCGACGTCAAGGTCGTCCTGCCCGCCGCGCACGTCGCGCCTGTATGCCTCGTTACGCGACCGAATGTCCGAGTCCCAATATTTCACCGCATCATCGGCGCCCGGCAGTCCGATTGCCGCGCCGACGCGCGAGAACATTTGCTTAGTGGCGTCCAGAGGGTCGCGCAGCCCTTGCACGACACCGCGGGCGCCGCGCTCAAGTGCGCCCGGGCGCTCAAGCGGCATCTGCCGCATCCGCATGATCTCGGTGGCAAGCACCCGAGCCCCGTCGGCGTCGCCAGCGGCGTCCGCGTTGCGCAGCGCCGTCTCCAGTTCGGCCATCGTCGCCATCACCGACCCCCGCCGTACTTGCGCAGCAGATCGTCCACCGTCGGCTGCCCGATCGTTCCGCGCGCCGACTGTCCGTCGGGCGCGACGTTGGCGCCGGCCGGCCGGCGGATCTCGTACCGAGCCGGGTCCATGTTTAGCAGCCGCTCCATGCCCGGCACGGTGTAGAACGGCCGCGCCGCCGACATCGACTCGGGCATGGCCGACAGGTACTGCTGGTGCTGGCGAGCGCGCATTGCGGCGTGCCGCAGGTTCAGTCGCGCGATGTCGCGGATCTCATCGACGGTCAGATCGTCGATGTTTCCGGACAGCGCCTTGTCGACCGCCTTCGCCTCGTTGTCGGTGACCTGGCCCTGTCCGGCCAGTTCCTTGCGGGCCTCGACCGACGACTCGGCAAGCCCCCGAATCACTTGGCGGGTCTGCGCGACGGCATCCTTGCCGCCGATGCCGAACAACGACGCAACCTGCGCGCCCTTCAACCGCAGCGACGCCGCCGGGCCAGCGATCACGCCACCTTGATCGACGGCGGTGATGATGCGTTCTGCTGCGTCGGCCATCTTCACTGCGCCGCCGACAGCCGTCATGCTTTCCTTCAGAATCGGGCCGACTTGACCGCCCACGCTGTCGCCCATCTTCACCTCGACGCGCGGCATCCCGATATTCGACGCGCCGGCCGCCGCAATCCTCTGCTTTGCTGCAAACACCTCGGGGCGCATCCGGGGTCGCCCATCGGGGCCGATCTCGTACTCCCACGGCGCTTGCTGCGGCACGACGGTTCCCGGCTCGATCGCCGTCGGATCGACCGCCGTGCCGTTGACAAACTTGCGCTCGCGAACCGGCACCAGGTCGGCGTAATTGCGCGTCATCGAAAACTTGGCGATCGACTCGGGCGTGAAGTCCTTGGCGTCGACCTTCCCGAACGGCGAATCCTTCGCCATCGAGTCCTCAACCTTCATCGCCTCGCCCGCAAGCCCCGCGCCGTACAAGTTGTTCACAAACCGCTGCCTACTGAACCCACCCGCCGTCGGCGCACTGATCGGCTGCTGCGGTCCGACGGTGTTCAGCGCCGAGTTCGTCGCGCCCAGCATCGCCGCGTCGAACTCCGGGTCTCCGCTTGCCTGAGACAGCAGCATCCGGCCCTGCTCGCTCCCGGGCGTCACGCCACCGCCGAGCGAACCCGGCGACGCGGGCGTGTAGGCGTCCCGCGCGGCTTTCTGCAGCGCCGCGTCCATATCGCGCTTTCGCCTGCGTTCCTCCGCCGACTCCGCCGCCTCGCCGAGCCGCAGGTCGAACAGCTTGCGCTGCAGCGCATCCTGCTCCTGCTGCCGCCGCATCTGCTGCGCGGCCATCGCCTGCTGCGCGAACGCGTTCATGCCGGGGCCGATGCCGCCGCCGAGTGCGCGCGGGGTCATCATCGACGAGCCGAGCGCGAGCAGCCCCATTGAGAGCGGGTCGGGCGTGTAGTTACCATCAAGCAGCGACATCACGGCCTCCGGGGCTGCAGCATGTTGTAGATCGACAGCGCCGACAGCGCCCCGCCAGTTCCGGCCATCCAATTGTTGGGAGCCTGCACGGTAGACGTCGTCTGGTTGGCCGTCTGGTTGTTCGACAGCAGGTTCTGCCAACTGTTCTGCGCGGTGTTACCCGTCGCGTTCGACTGCGAGCCAAACGCCGGGTTGATCGCCTGCCCGTATGCTTGGTTCTGCAGGATCGGCCGCATCCAGTCCTGCTGCCCGAAGTTCGACAAGCTGTTCGCCGCCTGCTGGCCGTAGCTGCCGAACGCCAGCGAGTTACGCGACGCCGCGTCCTGCGCCGCGCGTTCGGTGTTGTAGTTGCCCATGTACAAGCCCGACATCGCTTGCCCGAGCGAGTCGCCGAACGCGCGGTCGTTCAGAAAGTTGGTCTGGCCGTACGCCGACTTGGCCGCCACGCTGTTGCCGTCGTTGTTAAACCGGCCCGCGGTGTTTGCGCGGGTGCCGACCGCGTACGCATCGCCCATTCGCTCGCCGATCCCGCGCGCAACTTGGTCGACGTACGGGTTCGCGTTGAGCATCCCGCCGCCGATCACCGCCTGCTGTTGCGCGCGAGCCGCCTGCACCAGCGGATCATCCGCCGAGCCCATCAGCAGGCTTCCGGCGCGGTCCAGGTACTGGTTGCTCGTCGGCGCGTTGGCGAGCTGCTGCGCGCGGCCGACGTAGTCCTGCGCGTAGCCCTGCAGCCACGGCGCAAGTCCCTGCATGGATTGCGTGGCCGTCGTGCCCGCCTGCCCGCCCGTCGTGTTCGCGCTGCCCGACGAAGTGCCCGTCTGCATCTGCGAACTGGTGATGTCGCCATTGCCGGCAATGCCTGCAAGCGCGCCTGCGCCCGCAGCAAGCAGCGCAGGATTGGACAGCAAGCGCGCGTAGTCGATGCCACCGCCAGTGCCGGTAAGCGAGAACGGCGCGCCGGGCGTAATCGCCAGCGGGTTGGTAGACAGCAGACTGTTGTTCGCCGCCCAGTCGTCCACGAGCGGCAGCGTGGCCGCTCCCGCAGCCCCAGCCGCTCCCGCCGCAGTCGGTGCCGCAGCCGCGGCCGGCGCAGCAGCCGCCGGACTCGCAGTAGCCGCGGCAGCCGCTGGTGCTGCGCTGGTTGCTCCGGCGGCACTCCCGCCAAGCAGCCCGAGTTGATCGAGCCCATACCCACCAGCGCCGAACGCCGCAATCATCAGCGGCACGGTGTAGTCCAACCCCCGGCCCGTGAAGTCATACGGCGCGGTCGTGCCATCGGGACTGTATGTCGTGCCAACCGTGCGCTTGTCGCCGTCCAGTTGGCCCAGCATCAGCGTCCCATCCGGCCCGCGACTGATGAACCTACCGTCGTCCAGATAGACGCCCGGGCTTGGCGCGTTTGGGTTGGCGACGTACTGCCCCGAGTCCGTAAAGGAACCTTGCTCCGGGTCGTACAGCGTCGCGCCGGCCGCCAACCGCTCGTTGTACAGCGCCAGCAATTCGTCTCTGGTCATTTAGCTACCCATCCCGAAAGAGTCCCAATTACCCGTTGTAAAATGACGAGGCCCGATCAGCGCGCCAACGCTGTCGGGCCTCTGACCACCACCAACCTGTTGAGAGGTTCGGCAATGGCTGACTCGAATCATAGCGGCAAGAAGCCGCACCACCGATTCATCGACATGACGGGCCGGCGTTTCGGCCGCCTCGTCGTGCTCCACACCGAAGGCAAGTATCGAGCCGAGTTTTGCTGGCGAGTTCGCTGCGACTGCGGCACCGAAAAGCGCGTCCTCGGCACCAGCTTGCGAGCCGGGCGCATCAAGTCGTGCGGCTGCGCTATCGCCGAGATCCTGAAGGCAGCGAATACCACGCATGGCATGAGAAATGCGCCCGAGTACAACATTTGGGCGAAGATGCGCGAACGCTGCACAAAAGCGTCCTACCAAGATTTTCAAAACTACGGCGGGCGAGGCATTGCCATCTGCGAACGCTGGCAGCAATTCGCAAACTTCTACGCCGACATGGGTCCACGCCCGAGTGCCGCTCACACCCTTGATCGCATCGACGTTAACGGAGACTACGCGCCCGGGAACTGTCGTTGGGCGACGCGAGCGCAGCAAGCAAGGAACAAGAGAGGGACACTTTATCTTGAGTACAAAGGCCAGCAACTTCCAATGGCAGACGTTGCGGACTTGATCGGCGTCACGTACGCGACACTGGAAAACCGCATCCGACGCGGAGACACCGGCGAGCGGCTGTTTCGCCCGACGCGCACTCGTATCGGCCGGCTGAACCATTAGAGCGCGGTCCACCCGGTAAGCGCCCCGTCTGTCCCTTCAAACACGTACAACGTGGTGCCACCACCCCCGTCCGTGCGCTGCCAGATGTCGCCGCGAACCCCAGTGATGACGCCGTCCGGATCGCCCTCGCCGCGCTGCACGCGACGGCGGATGTCGTTCAACTCGCGCACGATGTCGCGCAGAACCTCTTGCACCTCGACGGGCAGGCTCTCAATCCGGCCCTCGACGCTGATGCGGCTCATCGCTTGCCCGCCTGCGGTGTCTCAACTCGAAAGCCCGTAATCTCACTCAAGTCCGTATGCGAGAACTTCACCCGATGCCAGCGCGCGGAATGCGTGAAGTCAAATTTGCCGTCGATCCGAAAAGACGTTGCACCCGTCGTCAGCGGCTCGTCCAGATTCATCCGGTAGTAATGCGTCGCGACGCCGGCGCCGTTAAAGGTCGTGTACCGGGCGCGCACTCGAGTCAGCGCGAACACCTGCTCATCGTCGCCAATGTCGCCGGTCGTCACCGACGACACGCCCGGGTCTGCGGTCTCACGCGCAATCGACAGCACGTGATTCGCCCCGTCCTTGAGCAAGTAGCCGACACCAGGCGTCCAGACTTTCACGCCCTTCGGCGACGTGAAGACGCTCACGTTAGGCAACGCGAACATCGCGCCAAGATCCGGCGTCAGGCGCTTACCCCACCGATCGGTGTCGGGGTGATACGTAAGCTGCAGCTTCTGCGTAGTGCCCGCGATGGGGTAGTACAACTGCCACCGCACGACACGCTGCGCGCCGTCGTACACGCACTGCTGTCGGTAATCCAAGAACGCCGTATTGGAGAACGTCGCTTGCAGCCATTCCCACGGGGCCGACTCGATGGGCAGCACCTCGCCGCCACCGTACCGGTAGAAGCCGTCGAACCCGAGCCAGTAGAGCACCCCATCGGCTTCGCACACAGCGTCATGCCACACCAGCCCAACCGAGCGGCTCACCACCGGCCATGACCACGTGTTGTCGGCCGCTCCCACGTACGTACCGCGATACATCGAGTACCGCTTGAAGGCGACCACATAGTCCCGGAACGGCACCAACCGCACGATCTCGCCCGGCGTTGCAGTCAGACGCCCCGACGCAGACTGCGTAGCAATGTCCGGCGTCCAGTCGGTGTGGTCCTCTAGCGCCGAGCAGATCCAGCCGTCGGTCGTGGTCGTGCCGCCCGTTGTGTAGTTCGCGAGCAGCACAAAGCCGCGCTGCGTGGCGATGCAGCTTGCAGACGGGGCCGCCGTCACGTTTGCAAACGGCCCAGCCGTCGAATCCGCTTTCGCCTGCAGGATGTTCTGCGCCTGCACGGCCAGCGCGATGATTCCGTTCGACGGCGTCGAGAACGACGCAAATTGCCACGGGGTGTCGGCCGATGCAGCGGTGTACGCCGGCGTCGTGCGATTGAGCGTCGACCACGTGCCGCCGACAAACCCCGTCAGCGTCAGCGACGTCGCCACGAACGGCACCGTTCCGGCGTTGTACGTGAGCGTTGCCGCTCCGGCCGGCGCAGTCCCCAGCGACAGCGAGTAGGACGACGAGTCGTCTAGGCCCGGCTCAGACGCATACCCGCGCCGCGTCGGCAGCATGTTCTCGACATCGGTCAGCACGCCCGGCTGCGTCGGGTCTGCATCCGGCGCCCACGCAACAAGGGAAATGTTCGGCGTCACGGCTCGTCCCTCGGCACTCGAATCCACACCTCGGCGTCACGCGGCACACGGGTCCACTGGCCCTGTAACGGCGGCGGCTCGGGCGTCGGCGGCGGTGGCTCAGGCGCGGCAGCGACCGCAATTGAGAGCACGGCTGCCGCAGTAGAAACCGAGTTCGACGCCTGCACCGTAAACGGCGACGTGCCAGCCGTTGTCGGCGTGCCGCTGATAACCCCGGTGCTGGTGTTCAGCGCCAGCCCGAGCGGCAGCGTGCCGCTAGTGATTGCCCAGGTAATCGGCGCGGTGCCCGTCGCTGCAAGCGGCTGCGTGTACAGCACGCCAACCTGCCCGTTAGGCAGCGAGGCGGTCGTGATGGCAGGCGCGGTCGTCGGAACCGCGACCGCAATCGATAGCGCCTTGACCGCAACGCCCGCGCCGTTTGTAGCGCTCACCGTAAACGACGCTGTCTCGACTGTCGTCGGCGTGCCGCTGATGACGCCCGTACTGGCGGCCAGCGACAACCCTGCGGGCAAGGCCCCAGCCGTCACCGCCCACGTGATCGTTGCGCTGCCAGTCGCGGTCAGCGTCGCGGAGTACGCCACCCCGGTCGTCGCGCCCGCGAGCGTGTTCGTCGTGATCGCAGGCGCCGTCAGGATCGATTCGTTCAGCGCAAACGCTACGGCCGGCCATTCGATGGTAGACGACGCGACCCCATCGACGGTCGAGATCAGCGAGAACGTTGGGTCGTTCTGGCCGGTGGCGCTCACCTTCTTCGACTGCACGCCAATGCCGGCGTTGGCGTACTTGACTTGCAGCAGGGTAAAGCCGGTACCGGGCGCGATGATGGGCGCTCCTACGCCAGACTGCCCCGTGCCAGCCAGTACGAGCGCGGGCGCAGTGATCGACGGCAGATCGACCGTCGGCGTCGCGCTTTGCCCGATCGCAAAGGCATTTGCCTGCACCGTCCCCGCGTCGGCCACTTCGACCAGGATGAGCGACATATACGCATTCGTCGCGGCTGGCGACTTTGTCGGCGTCGCGGTTACCGTGATCGACGGCGTGCCGGAAGATATCGGGCTGGACAGCGCGAAGATGCCGATGCTGGTCGATGTGCCGCCGGTATGAAACCCGCCGTCGATGGCCGTCCATGTCGCTGCGGGGCTGCGCGAGTCGGTGATCGTCACGCCGGTCGCCCCGTCTAGATAGCCGCCAGCAAACGCGTAGAGCTTGCTGTTCGTCGACAGCGCCGACATCGAACACGACACCGACGCCGCCGCCTCGGCCGTAGCAATGGCCGACTGCAGCACCCGCACGCCAGTCGGGACACCGCTGCCCGTCGTTACCGGAAGCGTGGACGACGCCGCGCCCATCAGCGCATTGAGCGTGATCGTCGCGGTGCCGTTCGCGACACCGTCGACCGTCATCGCGACCTGGCCCGTCGCACCCGTCGGCGTCGTCGGCGCCGTGGCCGTTGCCACTCCGGACGCAGACGAGGTAGTCGCTAGGCCCGCGAAGTCCGCTACTGCCGCGCCCACGTTGTTGCGCGCGGTCACCGTCACCGCCTGCGATCCGCCCGCCGTCACCGTCGCTGCGGTCGGCGCAAACGTGAACGAGGAGACCTGCGCACGAGCGCTGTACAGCGTCACCTCGGCCGCGCTCATCGTCGTCGTGCCGCTAGGCACCGTCGAATAGCCGCTGTGCTTGTTGCTGTTCTCGAACGTGATGCTATACGGCTCGTTGTCGTTCCAGAACACGCGATCGCCCAGCAGTGCGCCCGCTAGCGCCGGGTTTTGGATGAACCAGCAATTGCGAACCCGCGTGTCGAGCGAGTTCTGGCCGCTGCCGTAATGCACATACGCGAATACTGCATCGTGCTGTCCCGCGAACACGATGTTATCGAACGTCATCGGCCCGCCGAAGATCGCATTGCCGTCGATTCGAGACACGTCAAGCGCGTGCGAGTTGCGCCACCTCGAGGCGCTGTTGAACGTCGGGTCGTATTTGTCGATGTACGTCGGGGTCGAGCCGTCAGTCGAGAACCAACCCAGCCTGCCGTTGCGGAACACCGAGTCCCGTATCGTCAGGTTCGACATATTCACTTGCGAGCTAATGTTCTGCGCGTCGACAGTGATGCGCTCGAACGTGATCGCGTTGATCGTCTTTCCGGACGCGTGCTGCAGATTCAGCCCGCGCGCATAGCGCCCCAGCCTTGAATCGATGTACGTGCCGCGGATCAGCACCGTGCCGGCCACGTCCAGCCCGTGATACCACTGCGACGCAATTGCGCCGTGGACGCTGCCTTGCACCGTGCCGCCGTAAATGGACAGCGACTGCCAGCGATCGGCCAGCACCACACAATCCGCGCCGCCTTGCTGGCGCTGCCCGTTCCCGTCGTCAAAGTTGCCGCCGTTGTTGGACTGCATGATGTCGTCCGTGAAGTTCGGACGGCGCATCAGCACTTGGGGCGACTCGACAGTCAGCGTTGGGCGTGAGCCGCTGCTGGAGCCGTACAGCGCAAGGGTCTCCCACTGGTAATGCGGGAAGTCGGTCACGAACGGGCTCACCGTCCCCGAGCAATTGACCAACCGCATCGGCCGCACCGCGCCGCGGATTTCAACCGCGCCGATGTACAGGCTCGTGCAACTGACGAACTCGAACGGCGTCCAGCGGCGGCGATCCGCATACCCGGTATCGCGCCCGTCGCACGTCCATACCCCGCCATAAGCGGTGTCGGGGTTCGTGCTGTTGTTCGTCGAGCGCACGTACAGCGTGCCCGACACGCCGTCCCAATACCAGAATTGCGCCTGGTTCACCGAACCGGCATCCAGCACCGTCACCACTTGCCCGTCGCTTGCGGCCGTAGTCGTCCACGACCCCGACGTCGAAACTAGTTGCCGCTTGGCGACGTCCGAGCCTTCCGTGAACCCCGTTGCCTGCCCGTTGCCAAGGAACAGCCGGTGCGTCTGGTAGCTGAATGACTTCTTCCAGACCTTGCTGCTGCTGACGTTCGACCATCCCGAGCTATGTCTAGTCCGACAATCCAGCAGCGCGCCGTCGTCAGGATGCACGCGCAGCTCGAACCCTGACAGCCCCGTGAACGTGCCGCCGACCTGGTTCGACCACGACCCGCGTAGCCAGATGATGTTGCCCGAGGCGATGTACGTTGCGATCTGCTTGGTGTCGCCCTGCCACGCCTGAGCCCACGACGCACCCGTATTCGAGTCGTTGCCCGAGATGCTGTCGAAGTAGTACGTAGCCATCAGGCGGCCCTGACCTGCAGCGGCGCCGCACCGATCGCGATGTGGCGCGCGGAACGATTGGCTTCAGCGATGTACTTGTCTGTCATCCCCTGCGCGAGCACGACGCGCTGATCGTCGTGCAGGAAGATCCGCGCCTGAGCGATGGCCGCGTGCAGGTAGACGTCCGGGCGCTTCAGCAGCAGCCAATTGCTCGACGCATCCAGCGACAGCGCCGGCAGTGCTGCGTAGTAGGTGAGTTCGACGGTGGAGTTCGTCGGGAACGGGTACACGCGAAACTGCATGTCTTGGATGCTGAACACCGGCACATGCGGGCGCGCGGCGTTCTGGATCATGCGCTGAAGCTGCCACGCCGTGCGGTACTCGAGGATCTGCCCGCCGGCTTCCAGCAGCCGCATCGCGCGAAAGTCCGTCGGCAGCGCGGTCCACTCGCCGGTAAGCGTCGTGGTTGCGACCGTCTCCATCTCGGGCGTGCGCAACTCGTCGCTGAACCGCGCGGTGGCGAGTTCGATGAACGTGTCGATGTGCACGTTCAAGTCGCCGCGCTGCAGGTAGTCAGCAACCGCCGTTCGTAGCGTCGCTTTCGTGTTGATCGGCACTCTTGACTCCGGTGATTCGCATGTCGCGCATCGGGACGTGAAACTGCGGCTGCTCGCTGGTGACGTCGACCAGCCCCGCGTCGCGCATCAGCAGCGCGACCTCGACGCTCGACCACAGCCAGCGGTGAACATCAGCGACCGAGCGGTGCGTGCGCGGGTCGCCGTACAGTGGAAACAGCACCAGGCGCGGGTCGGTGACGCCCTGCGCAATCAACCCGAACACCTTCTCGCGGCAGGGCAGCTCGAGCACCATCTGCCCGCCCGGCGCCAGCACCCGCGCCCACTCGGCAACGACCGCCGCCACGTCGGCCACCGGGATGTGCTCAAGCACGTGAATCGCCATCACCTCGTCGGCGACACCATCGGCGAACGGCAGCGCGCGGATGTCGCACTCGACGTCCGCGCCGCTGCCCGGCAGGTCGACGTTTACGTAGCCCTGAGGGCGCTTCTTGCCGCTGCCTAGATTCAGCCGCAGCACGCTTACAGCGTGTCCAGCATGGCCCGCCACAGCCGCCCGATTCGCGCGGGGTTGTACTCGGCCCGCACGTATTCCTGCGCCGCGCGAATGCGCTTGAGCACCTCGCCGCGGTTCGCCAGCGCCCAGTCGACGCCGCGATCGATGTCGCCGATGTACACGCCCAGGTCCGCATACGCCGGCAGCGGGCCGCAGATCGGGAACACGCCGCGCCGGATGCTCTCGATCGCGCGGTTACCGCTTTTGGCCTTCGGCCGCATGTCGGTCGGCAGAATCACGAGCCCTGCGCGCTCAAACTCGGCGTCCATCGCCTCGGGCGACCACGGCACGACGCGCACGCCCGGGGCCAGTTCGTGCGCATCGACGTTGTCGATCAGGATCGTGACGTCGCGCCCCACCAACTTCGGCGCCCACGGCTGCAGCGCCTGCGCGTTCCAATGCCAGCCAAACCACAACAGCCGCTCATTAATGCGCGGCTCGCCCTCGGGCGCTTCGTACGGATCGGGGATGATCCACGCATCGCGGCCCGTGTGCGCCTTGATCTCGTCGGCCATCACGTGCGAGTTGCATGTCACCGCGTCCGCCCGCCCGCAGTAGTCGATGACTTCATCGCGCCAGCGATCGCTCCAGTGCGAGTCGCAGACGTCGTAGACGATGCGCTTATAGCCGCACGTCTCGACGTCCCAGTCCCAGCCGTGCTTGCCGATCACCAGCACGTCCCGGCCCTGCCGCACGCCCACCTCGGCCAGCGCACGCTGCGGAATGGCAGCACGCAGACGTGACGACGGCCAGGTAAGGTTAAACACCCGAAACGTCACCGACTTCACGCCCGCACCTCAGCGCGGCGCAGCATCTCGGCGGGCGACTCGCCGATCACTTCGTTTGCTCGCAGCAGCGTCTGGTGCCACTCGCGCGAGTGTTCGCAATCGACGTAGTTTCCAAAACCCGGGATGCCCAGCGTGTGATGCACAAGCTTCGCGTCGTCGCGCCGCGGATACTCGCCGATCAGATGATTCCACGTGGAACACAACCCGCCGATCAGCGAGTGGTCCAGCCATTCGAATCGATGCAAGTGCTGCGACGTACTGCGCGCCACGTAGTCCGGCGTGAGCCTGCGCATCGCCGGATGCCCGCAGTTCAGCAGCATCACGCTTGACCAATTCTTGAACGGGTAATCAAGGTTGTCCGCCTCAATCGGCGAGCCCCTGTACTTCCTGCGCGCCTTCGACGTGTACTCGTGCCGCACGCACTGCACCGCGTATCGGTCGTCCCGCAAGCCCCAAAGCTTGGCGATGTCCTCTCGGAACAGCGTGTCCGAGTCGATGAACAGCGCCCAGCCCCGGAAGTCTTGCAGCGCCGGCACGAGATAACGCGACGTGATGAACGCGTTCGTGCCGTCCGCGTGGTTAGGAAACCAAGTCAGCGAGGAAAGCGTCAGCGGCGTGATCGCCACCGGCACCGTCGCCGTCTCTAGGATGCTCTGCACGCAGACGTGGAACGCTGCCGCCTCGCGCTGGTCGAATCCAATGAAGATGTTCGGGATCACTCAGCAACCGCCGTACCGTCTTGTCCCACGGCTCGTCAGGGCGCTGATTGAAGCGGCGCACCGAGCGATACCAGGGCATGTCGCCGGGGGCGTCTCCCGGCGTTGACCAGATCCATAGCGTCTTGCTAGGCACCAGGACCGTCGCAGGCGTCCCTAAGGCGCCCGCTAAATGCATGGCGGCGGTATGCACGCCCACCACGCAGTCCAACTCGGCCACCAGCGCGGCGGCGTCGTCGTAATCGTTGCTCGCCACCGCACGCGGCCAGTGGCGCACCGGCAGGCCCGAGGCGGCGATCTCGTCCTCGGTGCCCTTGCTGTACTGCAGGCTCACGAAGTCCGCGTCCACCGACTCAATCAGCGGCCGGAACGCTTCCAGCCCGATCGCACGGCCGGCCGAGTTCGTCACCCGTCTGCCGCCGCTCCACGCGAGGCCGATCTTCGGCCGCGCCCCCAGCGAGTCCAGCAGCGCCCGCCACTGCACGCGGCGCTCCGGGTCGGCCACTAGGTACGGCGTGCCGGGGCAGCTCGCGGGCGTTGGCCGGTAGTATTGCGGCAGTTGCCCGATCGCGCAGCCGGCGTCGAACTGGTGCTCATCGACCCACACGGGCGTGCCCTTGGCTCTACGCGTGCCGTAGACGCTCGCCTGCGGGAAGCTGCGGCGGAACAGACCCTCGAGCCGCTCGTCGCACTCCAGCACGACGTGCCCGACGTCGCGCATCACGTCCGGCAGGCACGACGCCATCATCACTTCGTCGCCGATGCCCTGCTCGCCGTAGACGAACAGCTTTTCAACGCGCTTGCCGTCCCACACCGGCTCGTCGCGCACCTTCACGATCTTGCGATACGGGCCGCCCAGAACCTTCTCGTAGCCCGCCCAGCCCTCGCACCAGTCGCCGAGCGCAAGACACGCAAAGCCGCGCGTCTGCAGTGCGCCGCGCTGCTGCGAGTCGATCGCAAGCGCTTTGTCGGCCCATTCCAGCGCCTTGCGCCAGTTGCTTTCTTCTAGGTACGTCATCGCCACGTTGGCGATGTGCCCGGCCTCGCGCGGCGCACGCTTCACCGCCTCGAGGAACGCGTCCCGCGCTTCGCGGAACCGCTGCAGCGACGACAGCACCATGCCGAGGTCGTTCCACGCGTGGTCACGGTGCGGTGCGAGCCGCACGACCTGGCGCAGCAAATGCAGCGCAATCGCGAACCGTCCGCTGTGTACGTACAGGCGCGCGATCAAGAACAGGACTTTCGCGTCGTCCGGATCTTTATGCAGGCGCTCCAGCAGCAGCCGATGCGCCTCGTCCGGGTCGGACTCGATCAGCGCGGCGGCGCGCTGCAGCAGGCGGTCAGATGCGTCCGCTGGTTGCACGCAGCTTCTCGTACTCTCGCGCCCGCAGGCGCTTGATGATCTCGCTCGGGTGGGCTGTGAAGATGTCGAAGCCCTCGTTCTTCCACTGCAGCCAGACTTCAGCCGGCACGCTGGCGGCGTGATGCCAGCCTTCGCGGATGCCTTCCTTCGCGTAGCTCTCGTCGCTGCGCAGGCGCTGCAGATGGTCGAGCGTCTGCTGCGTGGTCGCCGCGTTTGAGCTTGTGACTTCGCGCACGCCGCGGCCGTCGGTCTGCACCTCGCGGCGCAGGCCGGTATGCGGATCGGTTTCGGTGTGGATAGTTTTCATGTGAAAAGCGGGCGAGCCGAAGCCCGCCCGCCGTGGTTACTGCTTACGAGGTCGTCGCGCCGATGATCTGCGCGTGCGCGTCCGGGTTTTGCACCACGGTCGTGAACTCGCAGACGATCATGCCCTTCGTGCCGTCCCCGGTCTTCGCGAGCTGCTCGACCTTGAACGAGTCAAGGAAGCCCACCGCGACGTAGTCGGGGTCGACACAGAACACTCGGCCCGCCGGCATGTACCGCGAAAGCATGACTTTGTGGTTACCAAAGTCGCTCACGTACACGTCGACCGCGCCGACCACCGCGCCTTGCACCGCCTTTGCCTGCGGGTTGTAAAACCCAGCGAACGCCTGCGCACCGCCAAAGGTCGCGATGCGAGCCTTTTGGAACGGCGACACAAGGATCACCGACGGGTCGCCGCCGTCCGTCCACGCCAGTTCTAGCGCGGACTTCAGGTGCGTCTCCGTCAGCGCGGTGAGCGCCGCAGCAGTGCCGTCCACCGACGCCGCCCACTGCCCCGACGCGTAGCCGGGGACGGTGCTGGTCGTGCCGCTGCCAGCGATCACGCGATTGCCGGCGCCGAGCGGGCCACCGATCATCGCCGCGAGACCGGCCGCCACACGGGCGGTTGCTACCGAGCCGGCGGTCGACGCGTTGTTGGAGAGCAGCGTCGCTTCGACGTCGCGCTTGATCTCCTTCATCTTCTTCGCCATCTCGTAGGCGAAGGTCTCGCCGCGACCGTGCTTCCTCACTGTGTCGGCGGTACGCGAGACGTCGATCGTCTTGCGGGCGATCTGGCTCTGGTTGCTGTACAGCACCGCGGTGGTGGCGGTCGTGAAGGTGGCGTCGTCGCCCTCGAGTTGAGCGTTGCTCGCCGACGCGCTCGCGAGCGAGTCGGTGAGCCATTGATGCGTGGTGTTGGTGACCTTCACTCGCTTGGCGTTGGACAGCATCCAAGTGTCCATAGGCGAGATGTTGAAGATCATGTCCTCGAAGTCTTCTGCGATGCCTTCAAGGTCAAACGTCTTGGTAGCCGATTCGGCCATGATTACTTCCTAAGATTCGCTCGCGCGAGCAACGCAGCGGCGATGTCCTCCGTCGATCCGGTCTTGAACGCCCGGGTCTTCAGAGCCTCGACGCGCGCTTTCGCGCTCGTTGACGGTGCTGCAGCCGTGCCAGGCTTCAGCGTCTTGGACGGTTCGATCGTCCGCTTGGCAACAGGCTTCGCGGCCATCGCGTCCCGATATCGCTTAGCGTCGTGAAACGCCGCGACAACCTCGGGGTCGTACAGTGCCGCTTGCCCTTCGGGCGTCAGCGACCGCTGCGCGATGTACTGCGCGAGTTCCTGCTTGGTTGCGTCGGTGAGGTTCGGGACGAGCTTCGCCAGCTGCGCTTGCCCGCGCTCCATCATCTGCGCGCGGTGCTGCTGCTCGGCCTGCTTGATCTGCTGCGTCGCCTGCGCGAGTTGCTGTTCAATCTGCCGTTGAGCGGCCTGCAACTGGACGAGCCGTGCCGTCACCTTCGACGCGGTCACCGGATCGGTGTCGTGCAGCGATTGCAGGTCCATCCCCTGCAGCCGCTCGACTTCCCGCACCGTCGACCGTAGATCCGCCAGTGCGTCGGTCTGCTGGACCGCGAGCTTGCCGATGAACGACGTCAGCTCGCGCTCGGCCTCGACGGCTTTGCGAATCTCCGCGGCCTCCTGGAACTTGCGCGTCGTGCCAGCCTCGAGGTCTTTGGCCTTCTGCTGGATTCGCTGCGCCTGTTCCTGCAACGTCTTGGGCAGCTTGAACTTCTCGCCTGCGACGTCGATCTCGACCTCGTCAACTTCGCGCGCCTCGGTGCCCGTTGCGTCTGCCGTAGCCTCGTCGGCCTGCTCTGCAACGGGTTCGTCTGCGGGCTCATCCGCGTCTTGCGCCTCGGACTCGCTGTCGTCAGCCGTAGGCGTGTCCGCCCTGCTGTTCCAGCGCGCCAGAAGCGCCTGTGCGGCGTCCTCGGTCGTGTGATACGCGACTTCCTGCGGTTCCGCAGGCGTGGTCGTGTCTTGATTCATGGAGTGCCTTGAATGCCCGCGCCAGAAATGACAAAGCCGCCTCGCGGGCGGCTCTGTTTCATTGCGGCGGCGCGTGAACCGCTAGAACTTGCTGCGTGCGCGCTCGGCGATCTGCCGGATGCGCGATTTGGCCTGTAGATCAGCCTCGGCTACCTTGCCGTCGGCCAGTACGCGGTCGAACCACGCGAAGAAGTCGCTGTAGTGCCGCACGTAGGCGTCAAGCTTCGCCTGGTCCGCTTCGGTGTACGTGTGCCGGCGCCACATGGCGCGCGTGAGGCTCTCGCGCATGTGCTCCCGGGCCTCGCGCACAAGGTCGTGCTCGAGCAGGCGCGTGGCCTGTTCGGCGCGGCGGATGGGAGGCAACGGCGTCACGTTTGCGTCAGCGCGAAAATAGTAATTCGCGCATTGATTGCCGAGCCGATTCTGTTTTCAATGTACAACTTGCCGTCGTTATGCGCGGAAACCGTTACTCGCACATCCGTCCCGGTTGTCCCAGACAGTGCGCCGGTTGTCATTTCGAAGTAGACGTCGCCAGAATGCTTCACTGTAGACGCGCCAGCGCCGCCCGACGGTTTTACCTTAAACCACCCGCTGCCGTTTCCGTTTGCGCTGTCGGTCGCAATGCTGACAATTCCGCAAATGTTGCTTCCGGCCGCCGACGGGTCAGACACCGTGATTGATGCAGCAGCGTCGTCATTGAGCGTGATTAGCGCGCTGCTATTGAAACCGAAACCTTGGACGTGCGACACCCCGCGCTGATATTTGACAACCGACGCGCTTGAATCAATCTGATGATCGACCTCGTAACTTTGCGCGTACGCATCAGGCACTAATACGCCGCCCTCGGGCTCCGGATTTGCGTACAAAGTTACAATCTTGGTCAGTTTTGACCGAGATGGCACTACACCTTGGCGGCCGGTATATGTACCAAATGCGTCAACCGCAAGCTGTACAAAGGTATTTGAGTAAACGCCCAGATTCGTCGTGTCACTGGTGCCGCCAATCTGAACGCCAATAGAGTTATTTCCTACAATCGACAGCCGCGTGTAGCCGCTAAACGTATTATTGTCTGTCCAGTTCTTGAAATTGATTCCGTAAGCGTAAGCGTTTTCAACAAACACGCTCGCAAACGTGTTCAGCGTCACAACCTGCGGGGTCGAGTCATACCCTGACGAAACGCCCGAAAATTCTATCGCGGTACCGCAGGTACCTTGTTGCACGATTGCGCCGAACCAGCATTGCGTAATGTTGCGCTTGGTCAGTGCGGAATCTCCGCCGGTCGAATCTGCTGCAAACGTCAGCGCTTTGCTAGTTGTCCCGGTCGTGATGAGCGTAATCGCGTCGGCCCATATATTGTGGGCTGAATGGATTGCCAGAGCGGTGCCCGTGAAGCTTGCTCCGGTGTCTATCGTCAAACCTTCCCAGCGCACGCTCTTGACCACATCCGCCGGGTCGGTTTGTACGGCTATGCCACTGCGAGATCCAATCCAGACAATCTTGCCGCTCGGCCCAAAACGCACATCAACGTTGTCTTTAAGCACAAGCGTCGTCGATACCGCCACGGGCGCGTCTACGACAAGCGTTCCGCCGCTAATCGCAATCTGCGCGACCGCCGCTTGCAGGGCCGCCGTATCGTCCGTCACCCCGTCGCCCACGGCGCCGTAGTCCAGCACGCTGACGCTGCCGGTCGCGCTCTGCGACAGCTCGATCACCTGGCGGTCGGTGATGCGGAAGTCCTGCCCAAGGGTGAACTTCGTTCCGGCTAGCTTGGTCATCTCAGACTCCGAACCACACGCGACGCATCTGACAAGTGAACGAAAAAAAACCGCCCGAAGGCGGCTTGTATGGCTTGGTGCCGGTTATCTGAGCGCGTCTGCCACAGCCCGCAGCCGCACCAACTCCACATTGGCCGCCACCGTCGCATCGCCCGCGACCGCCCGCTCGGCCTGCACCGCCTGGACCTGCGCGGTGGCCGTGGTGATGAGCGGCGCGAGGCGCTGAATCTCGGTGGTCGCTGCGTCACGCGCCGCGACGAACGGGATGCGAGCCGCGCCAGTCAGCCCCGACAGCGACGCGGTGGCTGCATCGCGCTTCACGATCTCGGCGGCCCTCTCGGCCACTAGCGCATCCCGCGCAGCGACAGCAGTCTGCACAAGCGCCGTCAGCCGCTCGCGCTCGGCCGCTGCGACATTCCTCGCCACACGCTGCACGACGACAGCCAGTGCCGCTTCTCGCCGCGCACGGCGGTCCTCTCGCTGCTCCTGCGTCAGCTTTGCGCGGACGTACTCGATCTCGGCCGCATCGCGCTGCTGGTCGGCCACCGCAGCACCGATCCCGCGAGTCATCATCAGCGTGTCGCCGTCATCCTCCAGCACTTCGGGCATGGCGACGAGTTGGTGCCCGTACCAGACGTGGCGCGGCTCGACCGGGTTGACGAGGAACGGGTACAGCGCCACCGGCACCACCGGCACGATCAAGTCAACGTGATACAGCGAATTGGTCGCCACCCGCTCGGGCACCTGCATGTCGCCGCCGGGACCGGCTACGGTGACCATCTGCCCGGTCTCGCGCCACAGCGTGCCGAGGATGACGACCTCGACGCCGGGGCGCGGTTGCCACTCGCCGTCGCGCTCGACTGCGAAGTGCGTGCGGTAGAGGGTGAGCCATGCGGACTCGGACGGCAGGGCAAGCTTGAGGAGGTGGCGGGTCATGCTGTCAGCCCTCGTGCAGCGGCATTCGGCAGGCGCCGATTGGTCAGGCGGACGCGTCGAACTACACCGCCGTCCAGCGTGCGCCCTAGATGGTCAGTGCCCAAATAAAGATTAACCACGCCACTCGGAGCCGCGCCAGAACTAAACAACGCACCAGAAGCGCCATTGGACGCTAGGAATGTATCGTTGACTTTGAATGCAATAACCGACCGATTGACGGCTGAACTAGATATCGTAGCCGCGCCTGAAAACGCCCATTGTGAGCCGCCCGCGATTAGGCTGAGATACTCCAGACCAGATGTTGTGCCAACGTCAATTCTGTTGTTGGCTGTGCCGTCACCAAGCTGCGCCGCGTTTTGGTACGCAGTGCTGCCCCCCCGCACGTAATCCACCACCAACGTCCCTTCCGTCAGCCCCGCCAGCGACCCCAGCGGCACCACCAGCGCATCAGCCGCCCGCGTCGCCGTCGCCCCAAGCGTCAGAATCGGGGACGATGCGCGGGAGCCGGTTTCAATCTGCGCGCCCCATAGCAGCACGCCATCGGTGCCGTTGACGGTTGCGGTCGCTGTCCCCGCAGAATCCGTCACCATAAATTGCAGGTAACGGGTGCCGGCAGTTGCGGCGGCTGTCATCTGAATCCGCCGCCATCCGCTATTGCTGTCGGACACGGTAAAGGTATAGCCCGCAAGAACACCCGTCACCGCGCCGGTGCTTAGGTCTACAGTACCCGCTGTCAGCGAACCGGGGAATTCGATAAACCTAATAGACGATTTGCCAGCCGCCTTAGCAAAAATCGACGCCGTATACGTTGTCGCGGCTGCGGTAAATCCTTGGTAAGCGCCGCGAATCGTGCCTGTCGTAGTCGGATAAAGTAAATCGGCCGTCGTTGTGCCGTCCGGCGCTACGCCTGCGTTTGCAGTGATTGTTGCGTCCGTTTTATTCCACGCCGCGTCATCAAACGCCGTCGACCACAGCACCAAATTCGTCGCCGCAGCCTCGCTCCTAAGCCCATACACGCCCTGCGCTGCGAGCCAGTCGACGGCGGGTGCGTAGACGGCGGCGGAGGTGGTGGGGACGTATGGGAGGGCGGTGGGGCCGAGGTTGAGTTGTGCGCCCCAGATCCCGACCGTCTCCGTGCCGGCCGCGACCCAATTGCGCGTAAGCGTGTTGGATGGAAGCGGGAACACCCCGACATAGACCGTCGAGGCTGCGGATACGCATGACACGGAGATCCGCGCTCGCCCCGAGTTGACTGCGGTGATCGCGCCGGTCGTGCCTGCGCTCGTCAGGCCGGCGGCTATCGCTTGCACGTCGAACACCGCCAGCCGCCACGCGGTATCGAAAATGCCGACCGCGACCCACTGCGTATTCGTGTACTCCACGTACACCGACGCGGTGATCTGCGCGCCGGTTGGCACCGCGATCGGCGTGGTCGTCTGGACGTTGTGCTGAACGTCGCCGCCCGCGCTCGTTGCTGTCAGCAGATCGCCAGTTGTCGTCCCATCGGGAGCCGGCCGCGTGTTGCTGGTAACTGCGGCGCTGTTTGTCGACCACGCCGCATTTCCAAACTCGGACGACTGCACATGCAGGTTATGCGCCGCATACTCATAAGTCCCGTCCGACTTCTGCTGCATCGCCACGCTCGACCGTGCGCTGGCGTTGAGCCTTGCGCCGCCGAGGCCGGGGAGGCGGTAGCCGCCGCTCGCATACGCCGCCGGGTCGCTGATCGCGGCGCGGATATGCTCGCCGGTCGCGTCAATGGCGAACGGAATCCCGACGTTGAACCCCCACGGCCCCTTACCCGCCCACGGTCCACGACCACGAAACGGGCCACGGCCCCGAAACGGACCGTCGACACGGAACGGCGAGACCATTACCGCTGGCGCTCCGGGAGCACCATGTAGACGCTGGTGGTAGCCGTGCCCGCCGTGCGCGAGAACCGCAACGCCTTTACCGCGCTGTCCAGCACGTCAACGGAGAACGCCGTAGCGGTGCCGTTAGTCCACGAGGCCCAGGTGCCGCCGTCTACCGTGTACTCGGTATAGATGGAGCAACCCGAAGCCGGGATGACGGCCACCGTCGCGGGATACGCCACAGCAAGCATCGGCACCGTCACTGCGGTGCTGCCAGGGATCTCGCCCCGCAGTTCGTCACGAAAGCCCATCGCTCATTCCCATTGTGTTAATCGGCCGCATCACGTCCGCCTGCGCCCGGATACGCGCGACCTCTAGCGCGACCTGCGCGTCGAGTTCGGCCTTGTAGCGCGCGATCTCGGCCTGCATCTGCGCCTTCTCGCGCTCCAGCATCATTTCCGCCTGCGCGCGGCTCATTTCCATCTGCGCGTCCTGCTGCGCCTTTGCCTGCTCGAACTGCGCCGACTGCTGCAGCTTCGCCTGCTCAATCTGCCCGCGCTGCTGCACCTCGATCAGCTTCGGGTCGGGCGGCGGCGGCTGTTGCGGCTGCGGCGGCGGCGCGTTCTTCGGGTTGACCCAGAACTCCTCCGCATTCTTGAAGCCCGCCGCGTTCGACAGCTTCGTCAACATCGCGTACAGCTTGTCGGGCGCGCTAAACCCGAGTTGCACGCCCGGGCCAAGCGCAAGCTGCAGCATCTGCATCAAGAACGCCATCTGTTCCTGACGATTGCCGGTGCCCAACCCGACGTTGATGCTCATGTCTTTCCGACGCGTCCACTGGCGCGGATCGACCGGAACCCACTCGTTGCGAAGCTGCACGATCGACGCGCGGCGCGAGTGCTTCAACGTCAGCGCGTGGACGACGCTGCACAGTTCGGTGACGGCGGTGGCGAAGTAGCGCGCCACAAGTTCGATACGCTGGCTCTGTGCGCCCTGCAGCATCGCGATGCCGCTCGCGGTCCGGTTTAGCGCATTCGGATCAAGCCCCGTGCCGACCCTGGTGACGCCCGTACGCGTCTCGCGCACCGTGTCCATGTACTCGAGCGTCGACAGAGCCGGGGCCGGGTTGTACGCCTCGGAGAGCGGCAACACCGCGCCCATCGGGTCGCCCTCGACGCGCACCAGGCCGCCGGGACGCGACACCAGCATGTCGTCGAGGTTCACCCTGTCCGCGTTGATCGCGTGTCGCGGCGAGTTCGCCAGATACAGCGCATCCAGCACGCCACGCAACAGCGCAGTCTTAGCGTCCTGGACTTCCTTGATCTCGTCGTACAGCGACTCGCCGTAATGCTGGTGCGGCAGCGGCTTGGCACTGAATGCGACGAGCGGGATCAAGTCCGCTTCCTCGTTCAGCAGCACCGTCGTGCCAACCACGATCACGTGGCGCAGTTCGGCCTCGCCGTCGCCGTCGTAGTCGCAGCGAATCCAGCACTCGCGAACCTTCACGCGGCGCATCGACGGGTCGGGCTCGACGTCCTCGTCGTGCAGTTGCCACGAACGCTCTTTCCGGGCGTCGCGCTCGAAGTCCTCGACGCTGTTCCCGCCGTCGCTGATGTCGTCTTCGACGTCGAAGCCCATCGCGCGCAACTCGCTGATGGTCTTGTCCTCGCGGCGCATCACGAACGCGCTCTGCGCGAGCGACACCGTCGTCGCGTTCGGGTCGACGAGCACCGACTCGGGCGGCACGTTGACGACATGCACGCAGCCCTGCGCGGTCGTGCGCTGAATCGTCGCGTCGATCGTCAGCGTGCCGTAATCGTCGATCGTCTCGGCAATCTCAACCGGCTGCGCGTCACCCGACTGCAGCAGCGCCTGGAACTCCTCAAGCGAGAGCCCCTTGTACTTCTCGCGCTCGTACTCGTCGTCCTTCCAGTACGCGAGCACGTAGCTGTTCTTCTGCAGCAGCGCGTCGTGCAGCCAGCCGCTGAAAAGGCTGAATGCGTCGTTCTTCTCGGTCAGCACCCAGTTGACGTAAGCCGTCTCCTGCTCGGCCGCCTGGATGTCCTCCGGGCCGCGCGGCGTGAACTTGACGACCTCGTCGCCCGAGAGGAACAGCTTGAGAATCGGTCCCTTCAGCGATTCGCAGACGTCGTAGACGCTGCGGTCGACAACCTGCGAGCGGCCCTCGGGCGCCGGGTTGACGTTCTCGCCTCTGTAGTAGTCAAGCGCCTGCGTCCTGTTGTCCGCGAGCGTCCCGTCCTCGGCTGCTGTCTCGAGGTGCTCGATCGCCCGCACCAGATCCTTGTCGTCCATTTTGCTCATACGCGGACCTGAGTGCGGCTAACTCCGATTGAAGTGACTGATAATTCGTGAACAGCGCCAGGAACTCGCGCTCGAGGCGTTCGACTTTGGCGTGTAGCAGGCGACTCATGCGGCCCAGACCTTCGGATACGCGATCGGCTTAGCCTTCACATCGCGCTTCGCGGCGACCGCCGCATACCGGAAGGCGTCGGCCCCGTGCGAATACTCGTCATGCAGCGGCCGGCGCTTGAAGCCGCCCGTGCCTTCGTCTTTGTCCCACCGATAACGCCGCAGGCATTGCAGCCCATCGGCGCAGCGCGTGGCGTCGAACCAGCAGCGGTTGAACAGCTCGCGCGCTGCGTTGATGCCGTCCAGCACCGACAGCGCCGGCACGATCTGGACGCGGTAGCCTGCAGCGCGCGTCTGGTCCTCGATCGACTTGCCAGTACCGAGTTCCTTGGCTTGCGCGTCATGCGGCAGCCAAACCGTCCGATACACGTAGCCGCGTCGCTGCATGTCGGCCAGGTACTCGGACCACGGCTTCAGGTGCCCCTGCATGTAGTCGACCAAGTGGAATTCCTGCCCGACCCACTGCCCGAACCACGCGGAGGTGTAGTCCGCCCAGCCGATGTCGAAGTACACGTCGACCGGCTTGGCCTTGTCCGATGGCACGCTGGTGATGCGATCGGCCTCGGTCGCTGCGCGGATCTCGCTGGCGTAGATCGCGCCGTCGAGCACTTGCCGGCAATGGCCTTCCCAGACCGTCAGGTACGCGTCCGGGTCGGTCGCCTTCATGTGGTCTCTCTCGGCCGCCAGGACGTCCGGGAACCACGGGTTGTCGTCCCAGTTCACCTTCGCGACCACCGCTTCCGGCGGCGGGCGAAGTACGAAGCGCCGATAGGTTTCGTCGCTGTCCAGTTCCGGGTTGAAGCTCACCCAGATTTCAGACTCGGGCCGGCGGATGGTTGGAATCAGCGTGTCCCAGGATTCCTTGCTGACCGTCTGCGCTTCCTCGACCCAGCAGACGTCCGCGCCCTCGTAGCTCTTGATGCTCGCGATGTTGTGCCGCAAGCCCTCAAAGCCGAACGTGGTGCCGTTCGCGCCCACGATGCGCGTGCGCTGGATCTCGTAATGCCCTTCCAGCCCCATCACGCGGATCTGGTCGGACAGCAGCGCGTGAACCGAGTCTTGAATGCTGTTCTGGAACTCGCGGGCGCACAGGATGCGCAGCGGGCGTTCGGCGCCCAAGATCAACAGCGCGCGGGCGAAGGACCACGACTTCGCCGATCCCCGTCCGCCATAGGCGACTTTGTATCGCGCGGGCTTGAACAGGAACTTAAGTTTCGCCGGGAACTCGGCCTGCATCGCGGAAGATCACTTCAAGCCGCGCCTTGATCGGGCCGCCGTTCACGCCGCCCATTTCGACGGACTGCACAGCCTTGCCGTCTAGTCGGTCGCCGATCTCGCGAATTGCCGCCACGTCGCCTTCGGTGGCCTTTGTCACCAGCGCGTCGGCAATCGCCCGCAGGTTTTTTGCGTCCTCGGCCAGCAACGCCCGGCGCAGCGTGTCGCGCCAGATTCGGCCGTTGCGAGCGTTCTGATTGCCAGCAGGTGCGCCAGCCATTGTTCTACAACCTAAGTAATTGACTCGCCGGTCAGTAAGACTTCTTGCCGCCCTTGCCCTTGCCGCCCTTCTTCTTGCCCTTCACATCGCCCTCGCACAGCGGCCGAGTTTCTGACAGCGCGCCGGATTCGGGCAGCTTTTGCAGACCGCCATTGCAGGCGCGGGCGGGGTCTTGCGCTTCGGCGCGGGCTTGCGTGCTGTCGGCATGGCGCGTCCAAAAAGAAACGCCCCGCGACTGCGAGGCGTTAACCCACAACGAGGAGGAGTCTGCACACGGTCACTGCGGGGACAATGACCCGGACCAATTATCACGCGGGCCTGGCATAAATGCCACGCCTAAATGTCATAGATTATTCGACGCCACGAGCGTGCAGCGTGATCTTCAGCAGCCCGCGTGCGCGCTCGTAAACCTCGTAGACGCTCTCGTAGCGTTTCCAGCGCATCGGCCCGATGACGACGGCGTTGACGGCTGCGCGCTCAAGCGCCGGCAGCGAGTCGACTGCAGCGTCGACCGCGAGCGCCATGGTGTCGTCGAGCGTCGCGACCATCGAGTCAAAGTCGCCCGGCGGGCGCCAGCGGATGCCGGCGGCGGTCGACGGGTAGCCGAGTTCCGCGCGGTGATCGCTCTCACGCATCCAGTCGCGCCACGATTCAAGCAAGTAACTCAGTCGTTGGTCGTTCATTGCTCACCTTTTGCACTTGGCTGCGCCATGCGCGCACGACGTCGCCGTTGACGTCCACCCACACGACGCCGCTCACGGCCTTGATGACGCTCCCGTACACGACTGTCGGCACGTCGGTTGCGCGGGGCTTGCCAGGGCGCGCATAGCGCCGCACCAGCACGGCGTCACCGCGTTTCACCGCTGCGCCCCCGTCAGCCGGTCGATCAGCACCTCGAGCCGCAGCGCATCCGCCCGCGCCATCGACAGCCGCACGTCGTCTAGCTCGCGCCGCAGCAGTGCGCGCAGCTCGTGATCCGGCGGGTCGATGTCATGACGGTCCGCGGTCAGCTCGCGGATGAGTCGCTCGAGGCGGTGGGCGATGGCATCGGTCATGTCAGTCCTGAGTCGGCCGCAGGTAGTCGACGATCAATTCGCGCGCCGCGTCCCAGCCGACGGCCACCTCGGCCCGATAGCCGTACTCGCGCAGCGACTCGATCCATTCGCGCTGTGCTTGCGTCACGCTGTGCCGCCCGGGGCGCTTTAGCTCGATTCGCAGCCCGTGCCAGCCGTTACGCGGCACGTCTAGCGCGATGTCGGGCACGCCCGCCCGCACGCCCTCGGCCTTGAGCCGCGCGGCTGTCCTGGGGCTGCGTAGGCCGCCGTTCGGCACGGCGTAGAGCATTCGCAGCTCGGGGTGCTGGCGGATCACGCGGTCGCGCCATGAAAACAGCGCCACCTGGTGCGCGTGCTCGTCTGCGCGCTGGTCCGCCATCACTGCACCCCCGCCACCGGCCGCGGCGACTGCTGCTCGCTCGGCACCGGCCGCCAGCCCGACGGCCACTGCCTGCCGTCTTGGTCGGTCAGGACGATCACGACGCCGACCATGCCGCCGGCCAGCGCTGCGACGATCGCCGCTTCCAGCATCCGCACGACTTGCTCGGTGTCGTGTGCGCTCATTGCTCAATCCCCCGTTTCTGCAGCGCGTCCCAAATTGCCCGCGCGCGTACGCGGACTGCGGCGACATCCTCGGGCGACAGTTCGGCGGTCGCTTTGTCGAACT
>Ga0208598_1000078_pt1 | contig 37327 bp, 28 predicted proteins | sample LakMenEpi22Jun12_FD_150726 | JGI IMG/M metagenome (GOLD analysis project Ga0208598, IMG submission 150726) | Freshwater microbial communities from Lake Mendota, WI - 22JUN2012 deep hole epilimnion (SPAdes) | ecosystem: Environmental > Aquatic > Freshwater > Lake > Epilimnion/Euphotic zone ... | reverse complement strand
TGCTGGAGTTTGCAGATGAATTAGGCATCTCCACCACCTTCAACCCCTTCAAACTGCACGACATCAAAGGGGGGTGAGTCAGGCGAAGAACGCCCCCACCAGGATCACACCCAGCCCAGGCAGACCAAAGGAGTGGCCTATGGGATCAGTGAGGGGCTCGCGTCGAGGTCCGAAAGGCGGGCAGGGGCTTGGAGCGAAACCCGTAGCGAATCGCCGCCAGCCGCAGGAGAAAGATCATGGTGATCGTGATCCAGGCGCAGACTCGCAGCGGCCATCCCAGGACGGTCACCTGCAGCACAAACAACAGGCAACCCAGCAACGCCAGCACTTCCTCCAGGGTGCCCGGCAAAAACATGTTCGGCTCGCGCCGCATCAGCACATCGCGCAAAATGCCGCCACCCACCGCATTGACCAGGCCAACCAGCACCACACCAGGAAGACTCAAGCCCGCCTTCAGTGCCAGGGTCATCCCAACCACCGCATAGGCACCAAGACCGATCGCATCCACAACGCCCATCAGGTGGGGCAGAAAGCGAAGTCGCTGGATTCGGCCACCCCCCAGCAGGATGAGCAGCACGGCGGCAGCGATCAGCCCCAGATACCACGGGCTTCGCACCACCATCGGCGGACCGTTCTGAAGAAACAACCCATCCCTCAGCAGGCCGCCCCCCACGGAGGACACGAACGCGATGGTGAGAATGCCAGGGATGGCGTAGCCCTTGCGTGCCCCCAGAAGGGCACCGCTGAGGGCCCAGAGAAAGGTGGCCCCGTAATCGAAATAGGGGGAGATCTCGAAGGAGGGGTCCATCAGAGCGGGTGGGGTTCACCTTCGAACACCACCCCCTTCACGGCGATGTGCCGCAGGCCTTCGGCGCCCACGTCGTAAGGATCATCGACCAGCACGGCAAAATCGGCCCGCTTGCCGGCGCGGATCGAGCCGATCTCGTTCTCCATGCGCAGGATCCAGGCGGCATCGATCGTGATCGCCCGCAGGGCAGCATGCAGTCTCACCTTCTCCTCGGGACAGCGCAGGTTGCCGTTGATCGTGACGCGGTTGGTGGCAGCCCAGGCCAGGGTGAGGGGGGACAGGGGCGCCATCGGACAATCAGAATGGAGGGTGCCATTGCCGTAGCGCTCCGGATCGAAGATCACCGGTCCCAGCTTCACCACCAGCGGCTGGGCGCCGTTCTCCCAGAAATGGCCCCGCTCCCAGTCGCACTCCAGCCGGCCGCGCACCTCTTCCTCACGCAGGCCGAACCACTCCAGGGCCGGCGTGTTGAGGATCAGCTCATGGAAGGAGCGGTGCCAGAGCACCACCGGCCGATCGGGGAAGAGGACATCGAGCTGGGGCCGATACTGATCGCCATGCCAGAGGGGATGGAAGCCCCAGACGATGAACGGCACGCTCCAATCGCTGTGCTGGCTGTAGAGCTCCTTCAGGCGGGCGATATAGGCGTCTGGTGTGGTGGCGCCGGGATACACGCCGCTGGGCAGCGTCCAGTCGTCGGGCGCCAGGATTGGAAACTGAGTGGTAACCGCAGGCAGCGAGGGATGCACATGGGGATCGATCAACCCCGGCAAGAGCACGTCGCCGGCGAAGCGGTCGTCGATGCTGTGGGGGAAGGCATCGAGCCAGGGCTTTAGGCTCTCGAGCGTACCCACCGAAACGATACGGCCGTTCGCTACTGCCATCGCCTCGGCAGCAGGAAGGGCGTCGGTCATGGTGCGGATGCGCCGTGCCGTGTAGACGGTGAGGTGCTCAAAGGGGTCGGTGGAACTGGTCATCGCAGGCGGGATCAGGGAGAAAGAGGAGCGGCGGTCAGGAGCTTTTCCAGCGCCTGCGTGGTAGCGGCCCCCCGGTGGCCGATCAGCACCATGGCGCTTCCGCCGGCCGGGGCGCTACCCGGCGGCGCCGACTCCAGGCTCCAGCGGTTGCCCACCAGCTGGAAGAGATGGGCCCGGGAGGGATCGTCCGCCAACACCACGAAGCCCTTGGCTCGGTGGATGCCGGTCGGCAGGCCGGTGGCGAAGCGCTCCAGCGCAGCGCGGCGGAGCGGGCGTTCGGCGCGGAGAGTCCAGGTCTCGAACCGTTCGCCATGGCGGTGGGGCGCTTCGCCGGGAGCGGCCCCGTCACCGGCCCGAGCGCCGGAACCCGGCAGGGCGTCGGAGAGCGAGCTGGGCAGCGGGCCGCCCAGGCGGTGGCCCAGCAGCAGCTCCAGCGGCACATGGCCCTGAACCGTCTCCAGCCGGGGGATGCCCGGGGCCAGCGCCTCCAGCACGCCGGGCAGGGCGAGGCGCCGAGCGTCATCGATCAGCTCCAGCTTGTTCAGCAGCAACAGATCGGCCTGGCGCAGCTGACGCCGCACCACATCGCCTACATACTTGTCGGCCGCCTGACGCTCGATCCGCTCGCCATCCACCACCACAAGCCGGGCAGCGACCATGAACCCGAAGCCCTGGGCCTGCTCCGCCACCCGCAGCGGTTCGGCCACGCCGCTGGCCTCGATCACCACGTGGTCGAACTCCCCGGCGCGGGCCTTCACCTGGCTGAGCACCTCGGCGAAGCCGCTCACCAGCGAGCAGCAAAGGCAGCCGTTGGCCAGTTCGATCGTGTCGCCCGCGTGGGCGCGCACCAGGGCACCATCGATGTTGAGACTGCCAAAGTCGTTTACCAGCACGGCGATGCGCAGGCCGCCGGCTTCGGCGAGGAGGTGGTTGAGCAGGGTGGTCTTGCCGACACCGAGGTAGCCGCCGATCACCGTGAAGGGAAGGAGCGTGGGGCTCATGGGGGAGTTCAGCCGGCGGCAGGGGCCCGGTAGACGCTCCTGCCTTCCTTGAAGGTCTCCAGCACGGCAATGTCCAGGATCTGTGCGGTGGGAACGGCGGTGGGGTCGGCGTCGAGGATCACCAGATCAGCGAGCTTGCCAGCCTCGATCGTGCCCTTCTCGCCCTCCTCGCGGATCTGCCAGGCCGCCTCGATCGTGAGCGCCTTGAGGGCCTGCCAGGGGCTGACACGCTGCTCCGGTCCGATCACCTCGCCCTTGCGCGAGAGCCGCTCCACCGCCGTGTAGGTCATCCGCATCGGCTCCACCGGGGTCACCGAGAAGTCGTTGTGGTTCGAGCAGTGCAGCCCCTTCGCGATTGCTGAGGCCATCGGACTGAGGAAGTAGGCCCGTTCGCGGCCAAGGTTGTCCACGTGCACATCACCCCAGAAGAAGGCATGCACAGTAAAGAAACTCGGCGAGAAGCCCAGTTCCACATAGGCATCGAGCTGATCGGGCCGCATGAACTGGGAATGGATGATCACCGTGCGGCGATCCTGGGCGGCAGTGATGCCAGCGGCCCGGGCCGCGTCGATCATCATGTCGATGGCGGCATCGCCGTTGCAATGGCAGAAGATCGGGATGGTCTTGCCTGCGATCTCCTTGACGATCCTGGTGATCAGCTCGGGCGGGAACAGGGGCTGACCGCGCCAGTCAGGCTCGCCGTTGGGGCCACCTGTGAGCAGCGGTTCGCTCCAGAAGGCGGTCTTGCCCTGGGGAGAGCCATCGATCACGCACTTGATGCCCCCCAGCTTCACCCGATTGCGGTAGGTGCCGAACGACTCGGCCGCGGTGTCGGGCAGCTCCATCGGCCCGCCGTTAAAATCGGGGAAGTACTCCTTCACCAGCTTCGGCACCTCCAGCACCAGCGGCAGGCAAACCACGTCGAGATAGAGCCGCCCCTGGGCGCCCCCTTTTAGGATCAGTCGCAGGTCTTTCGCGTTGGTGGCACCCTCCTGGACGGTGGTGATTCCCTTGCGGGCATAAATCTGCTGGGCGGCATCGAGGTTGTCGAGCAGCTCCTCCTCCCCTGGTTGGGGCATGGCCGTGAAGATCGGCAGGAAGGCCGTTTCCATCACCAGCCCTTCAGGTTCGCTGCCGCCGGGCTTGCGCAGGATCAGGCCGCCGGCCGGATCCGGGGTGGAGGCGTCGATGCCCACCGCGACGAAGCCGGCCGAATTGAGCACGGCGCCGTGGTTGGAGCTGTGGATCAGCATCACCGGGTTGTGCGGGAACAGCGGATCGAGGTCGTCGCGGCTGAGCTGGCGGCCGTCGCTGAGGTTCGAAACGTCGTAGCCATAACCGATGATCCAGTCCCCCGGCTGCACCGGGTGTGCGGCCACGTGCTCGCCCAGCACCCTCAGGATCTCGGCGATGCAGGTCACCGGTCCTGCCGGCACCCCTGACACATTGGCCCACTGGACGATCTGGAGCGCGTTGGCGAAGTGGCCGTGGGCGTCGATGAAGGAGGGCATCAGGGTGCGGCCCGCCAGCTCGATCACCTCGGCACCCTGCCCGGCAGCGGCCCTCACCTCGGCATCGCTGCCAGCCGCCAGGATGCGACCACCCGCCACGGCCACCGCCTCCACCCGGGGGCAAGCGTCGTTCATGGTGAGGATCGGGCCGCCGCGGAAGATGGTCGCAGCTTCAGGACAGGACATGGGGTATAGGGGCAGCTCCCATAAGCCTTCTTAGGCAGCGCAGAGTTAGTGAAAGCAATCTGAAATGAATTGCAATGAAAAGATCAGCACATTTGTTAGAGTTCCGTGGTGGCGTTTGAGTGATGGATTCACGGGATCCAATCCAGGATTTCTTCACCTTCTTGCTCGGGGCCGTGCTCCTGTCCATGGCACTCTCCCCATGACCACCACCACTCTTGCTGCCTTGCGCGCCGGTCAGCTGAAGGGAATCACGCGGTTGGATCTTGCCTGCGGCCTGCAGGAATTTCCGAGGGAAGTCTTCGAGTTAGCCGACACGCTTGAGATCCTGAATCTCTCGGGCAACGCGTTAGCCACACTCCCGGATGACTTATCGCGCCTGAGCAAGTTACGGGTGTTGTTTTGCTCGGAAAATCGCTTTACCCGGCTGCCCGAGGTGCTGTCTTCATGCGTTCACCTTGAGATGGTGGGCTTTAAATCGAACAGCATTCGTGAGGTTTCAGCTGCCGCCATCTCCCCCGGGTTGCGCTGGTTGATCCTCACGAACAATCAGATTTCAGAGCTTCCTGATTCCATCGGCAACTGTACGCACTTGCAAAAACTGATGTTGGCCGGCAATCAACTGGCCGGCTTGCCGGAGGCGATGCGCGGCTGCGTTGGGCTGGAGCTGTTACGCATTTCGGCCAACCGCTTCCAGTCGTTGCCCGAGTGGCTGCTGCACTTACCCAAATTGACCTGGTTGGCCTTTGGCGGAAATCCTGTTTCAGCAGTGCGGCGCGACCCCACTTCAGACGTGCCTCGCCTGCAGTGGGAGGATCTGGTGTTGGCTGAAAAGCTTGGTGAGGGCGCATCGGGAGTGATCCACAAAGCGCACTGGCAGCCGTCGCTGCAGGCTGCCGGCCAGCCCGTGGCGGTGAAACTCTTCAAGGGGGCGGTCACCAGTGACGGGTTTCCTGCAGAAGAAATGGCGGCCTGTCTGGCGGCAGGACATCACCCTCACCTGATCGGGGTCATTGGTGTTCTCACCGGCCACCCTGAGGGCATCAGCGGCTTGGTGATGCCGTTGGTGCCCTCGGGATGTCGCAATCTGGCCGGCCCGCCCAGTCTGGCGACATGCACCAGGGACGTTTACGGGAACGACCAACGTTTCTCCTTGCCCCTGCTGCTGGAACTGGCGAAAGGCATGGCCAGCGTCGGCGCGCACCTGCACACACGTGGGATCTCGCACGGGGATTTCTATGCGCACAACATCCTCTATCACCCAGAAGGCGGCTGCTTTTTGGGGGACTTCGGGGCCGCCTCCTTTTACCCACCCCAGGCCCGTGGAGACGCCAATCCGTTTGAAGCGCTGGAGGTGCGGGCCTTCGGCTGCTTGCTTGGCGAATTCCTGGAGCGCTGTGAATCCGAAGAGGATGGGCGCATCCCGTCGTTGAAGGCACTGCAACGTCGCTGCATGGCGCCAGTGGCGGCGAGCCGGCCCCGGTTCGCCGAACTGGTCGCCACGTTGACATCCCTGCAACCCTGAGTGCAATGAGGGGCTGGGCTAAGGGCAGCCCTGTTTGTCGGGTTTTTGAAGGGCAACGTCTGCTTCATCCATCGCCTGATTGACGCGAGCCATCGCCTCGGGGTTGTCCGTGATTGATGTGTCCCTTGGGATTTTGAGATCGTCAGCCCAACCGATCCAGTGGACAAGTGGGCCCTGCCAACAGGTTCGCCACGGGATGACGTCGGACGTCACGCCCTGTGCAAGGGCGCTGTAGCGCGAGACAGTCCCGTCATAGGGCCACAGTGAGGAGTCGCCACCGGCAGCTTGTAAGAAGGTGCCACCCAGCAAGGTGACAGGGATGCCTCGGAGCGCACTGCCCTGGGCGGCGTTCCACCCTCCTGGCCCAGACGTGTACCAGACCGTGTTCAAGGCACTAAGCCCTTTATCCTTTGCCTTCACGAACTCCCCCCAGTTCTGTACCGATTTCTCGCAAAAGGGAATGTTCTTGCATGCCGCCAGGTCGATTTCTTGGGCATAGAAGCGGGGTGGTGTCGACCCCGTATGGGGCTTAGAGAGGGTGACGAGAGAACGCACCTTGATTGGCGAGTTGATGTCCTTCAGCACCTTGATCGCGGCGCGGCTCCACATTCCGCCATTGGAGTGCCCAACAAGATCCACATCGGTGATCCCGTATCGCGTATTGAGGTATTCCAAAAAGCGGACCAAACGCTCACCACCGGCGTTCCAGTCCCCCGTCGAAACGATCGTCATCGACGCAGGTAAGGGCAGTGGGCATTTGGCGAAGGGACCGACCTTGTCGTTCGGGGCCTCCTGGACGACGCCCCAGTTGTCCATCACTGGCGCTGTGAACACATGCTTGCCTTTGCCGAGCAGAAAGCCGCGAAGGGCACTGAAGGTGTTGCCTGCAGCGAGGAAGCCATCGCCGTCCTTACAAGCCTGAGTCGGCGTCGTAAAGGGCGTACGTGTCGCGCCACCGGAAACCAAGACGACGGCTCGGGACTGCTTCGACGCCACCGATGGGTTGGCTCCAAGAGCCATGGTTAGACCAATCAGGGAAACAATGAAGCGCTTCACGGTAAGAACCTCCTAGAACTGTGTTTGGTTGGGGCCAGTCGCAACGGGACTGAGCCGTGAGCCCGGCGGAGCTGGCGTGAGCCTGGCCTCAAGAGAGCTGCTCGGGGAACAGATCTCGCCAGAAGCTGCAGCTGTGATAAGCGCTGGCGTCGTAGGCAGCTGACTGGCCCGGCATCAACCGCATCACATGGGTTCCACCCTTGAAGATCGGCCAGGCAGGCAGGCCGGCGGCGCTAGGCACCCCCTTAGCCGCAAACGTGGCCACCATCTGCTGCATCTGATCGGCCAGGGGCTGGGATTCCGGCAGCAGATCGGGGCCGTCGATGCGGCTGGTGTTGGAGAGGTGGGGGAAGAGATAATTGAGGGCCGAGGAATGCACGGCACCAAATTCCATCCTCGGATCGGGTGTCGCTGTGATGCCTACCCCCAGCACCAGAGCGTTCGGATCGGCGAACTCAAACCCATAGATCGGCATGCCGATGCGCTTGCCCATCTGCGTGGCCGTGTGCAGATAAAGGCAGTTGCTGATACCCACCTTCGGGTTGTAGTGGGAGATCACGGAGCCGATGGTCTCGGGGGCGCGATTCGTATCCCTGAGCGGATAGCGCGCCAGGATACGTTCGCGCCGCCCTTTCAGGGGCGGGCTGTCGGGATTGAGGTTCTGCTCCGCGTCGGTTCTGTAGTGGGCGAAAAGCCGATCGGCGTAATTGGCTGCGGTGATCGGATCAGGGGATTGCTGCTCGTAGCCCATGTAAAGGCGGAGCTCATCGCGGGCGCCACCCATCAGCAGCGGCACGTTGAGCACTTTCCCCTGGGCCAGGGCCTTCACCATGGAGCGCGGGTTGGCACCGCTCGGGCCAATCGATGGGCCGAAGGTCAACGTCCTTCCCTGGGTGGCCCACGCCCCCGCCTGCAGCAGACCCTTCTCCCGATAGACGGGATCGACCAGCGGTTTGGACCTCAGGCACGCCAGCAGCAACGCCGGCTCTTTCTGGGTGCATCCCACGCGGGTGGCAATCGTGGTGCCAAGAGCGCTGTACTCCTGCACCGTGGGCAGCGGAGCCAGACAACCAGCACTCATCACCACCGCCTTATGGAACAGACCCCGGCTCAGCTCCGGGGCGGCCAGATGCATGCAGATCGAGCCCGCCCCCGCCGATTCCCCCGCAACCGTCACGTTCGCGGGATCCCCACCAAACGCAGCGATGTTGCGCTGCACCCAACGCAGGGCTTCCCGCTGATCCAGCAGGCCCAGATTTCCATTGGTGGCAGGCTTCTGGCTTCAACATGGTCCAGATGGCCATGGCAGAGGCCTACATCAACGGACTGGAAGTCCCTGATGAGCTCTTGAAGTCGATGATTAATGGAACGATGCCAGTTCTGTTCAAGCACTTTCCAGGGCTGCTGGCGCCCTATGAGTGGGTTTTGAAGGAATCCACTCAAGTGGCCGACTCCGCGCGTCGACTCATGAAAGTTCAATACGATATGCCGCAACAGATGCTCAATAGGATGATGGGAGATTGGCCAGACGTCTATCCGAAATACAGCATGGGTCTCTGGGAGCATGGCGCCACTGATCTACGAGAGTCTCAGATTCATATGATGGATCAGTTCATTGAACGTGCGGAGATCAAGGATGGGGACAACATCCTTGACTTTGGCTGTGGATGGGGATGTGTAGCTAATTATATTCTGGAGAAATTTCCCAATACAAGAATCACAGGATTGAATCTTAGTCGTCAGCAGTGTAATTACATGCGCGACAAGATGATTGATCCTTCAAGCCAGTTGAGCTCAGGGCGCTTCACCCTGATTGAAGGAGACATGAATGAAGTGGAGTTCCAGGAAAAGTTCGACAAGATCATTTCCATTGGTGTTTTTTGTCATGTGGGAAACCTCAGTCAGATCTTTGAAAGGTTTTCCAGCATGCTCAGCCCTGGGGGTGGAGTTCTAATTCATATTATTACCGCAAGAATCCCGAACAATATGTCATCAGGATTCACCCATAAATACATCTTCCCGCACGGAAGATATTGGCATCACGATGCACTCCCCAGCCACTCTCAACACCTAAAAACAGTCAAGCGTTGGTATATAAATGGCATAAACTATCATCAAACGCTTGCATCCTGGCTGCAACGGTTCGATGCCTCTCAGGGGGATATCAAGCTGTTAAACTATGGAATGCCTTATCAACGATTTAGAAGAATATGGCGGTTCTATTTAATCTTATTGGGAACCATCTTTGCCGCCTGCGATGGTGAATACAATGGAAATGGTCAATATCTGATGGTGCCACGATAACCAAGACTTGCAGCTTAGGCTCTATAGTTGGCGAGACGGCAACCTGAGGGATCTTTTCGCTTCTTCAACGCGGTTGCCTTCGCATCCTCTGTTGCGCTGACAGCTGTCTACGATGTCGGCTGCTGTTCCCCTGAGCCCTAATCCAAGGGATGGTTCGGCAGCGGCACCTGGTGAACCAAAATCATCATGCGCGTACAATCGGCCTCCAATTGCCAAGGCGTTTGATCATGGGCATCAGGAACCGTAGGCCCCGCACGCTCATCAAATCCTTGCTGATCACTGCGTTTGCACTGGCCAGTCTCAACACGGCGCAAGCCCAGATCGTCGCCCCAGCAACTCAGGCCAATATCCGTACGGTGTACACCGGCGATGTGATCAACGGCAAGAAAGTGGTGAGTTCACTAAACACCAATGACCTGGAGCCCGGCAGGACACACCGGCTCTACTTCCAGGGTGTGCAGATGGCCACCGGACAGTACTGGTACGTGTCGGTGATCGTGGCGAAGGGGGCCAAGCCGGGGAAGCGCATCACCCTGACGAGTGGTGTGCACGGTGACGAGATGAGTTCGGTGCACACCGTACAAACAATCATGGGCCGGTTGAACCCAGCGGCAATGTCAGGCACGGTCATGGCGGTTCCCGATATTGCGCGTCCTGCAATGGAAAGCATGCAACGTCGTTGGCCGAGTAGCGGGCGCGGTGTGGAGTTGAATGACATGAACCGCGCCTGGCCCGGCAATGAAAACGGCCTCGGTGCCGTTAGCCGCCAGGCCGGACTGGTGTTCAACCGATTGCTCAAACCCAATACCGACCTGGCGATCGACTTCCATACCGGGACCACGGGCCTGGACGCAGCCGCCCTTCATATCGGTGACATGGGCATCCCAGACGTGAAGACCATGATGATGCTCTACCCAATTCCGATCATCTGGGACAACCCGATCTACCCCGGCGTGCTGCACAACGCCTACATCGATGCGGGAATTCCCTCGTTTACGCCCGAGGTGGGTGTGGCGCGGAAGCTCGATCTCGAGATGATCCCGATCTTCGTCGAAGGCACAATGAATGTCTTCAAGCACTACGGCATGGTCCCCGGAAAGATCGGACGCACAGCCGTTGATGCCAACGTCTTCATCGCGAAGAATGCGGTTCCCGTGCTGACCAGCCACGGTGGCTTCATCGAATTGTTAGTCAAACTGAATGACAAGGTCACAACAGGGCAAAAGGTGGCCATCCAGCGCAACGCTTTCGGTGAAGTGGTGGCGGAATACACCAGCCCAGTCAACGGCCTCATCGGTGGCCTGCGCAGCGACACCACATCGGAGCCCGGCAACGTGCTGTTCTTCATCCTGTCCAGCGGTGCGGCGGGGTCCAGCGGTGCGCCGCTGTCCGATGCAGCACCCGTCTCGGAATAGCTCCAAGCCGCCCTTCAGATGTAGATCATGCAACATAAGGGGCAGGTCAGAGCCAGCCAGCCTCCCTGATGCGACACCACTCCCCACTCAGCCCCCTATCTCTCCTTCCGGCGGCCCTGGCGGCCCTGGCGACCATGGCAACGCCCACCCTCGGATCCCCGGCTCCGGAGGCCAACAGCAAGCTGCTATTCGCCAGCTTCGGCGACATGCCCTACATGGTGCCGACCGTGAACTACAGGCAGGGCGGTCAGGAGGCGGAAGACAGGCTGGTATTGCGGCGTCTGATTGAACCCACACTGAAACGGCGCCGCGACATCCCCTTCCTGATCCATATGGGTGACATCGGCCGGGTCGAAGACGCCTGCACGCGTCCCTGGCAGAAGGAAACACTGCTGGAGTGGAACCGGATTGGGAAACCCCTGGTGGTCATCCCGGGGGATAACGACTGGGTGGATTGCGGCAGGCTTGGTGTGCAGCCCCTGGAAAGGCTGAAAGAAATCCGGGAAACCTTTTATTCCGGCAACCAGTTCACCACAATCAACGGTACGACCTTCAACACGTCCGTGCTCACGGGTGAACGCGGCCTCTGCACCAGCGGAATCCCCGAGCTCACCTGTGAAGCCAAGCCCCCAGAGAGCACGCCAGAAATGGTGCGTTGGTCTTACAGGAATGTGGCCTTTGCGGCCATTCACCACACTTCCAGCAACAACGGCTGGGTGAAGAACAATCTCAGCCGTCAAGCGGAAACGGCAGGGCGCGTGCGGGCCATGAAACAGGTGCTGGGGGAGCTGGAGCAGACCACAATCCAGCGCAAAAGAGAGGCGGTGGTGGTGGCCACACAAGTGGATCCGTTCACCGAGCAATGCAAAGGGCACTATGCGGAGATCTGCGAGTCCGTACGGAAATTGGCACGGAATCTGCCCGTGCCAGTCCTTCTGGTTCATGGCGACACGAATGCCTATTGCCTGGATCAACCCATCGCTGATGCCCCCAATCTCTGGCGGCTCAATGGCGTCGGCGACTGGAAAGTGATCGATGCAGACCTGGTCTCCTTTGACCCCACCAACCCCCGTAAACCCTTCACGGTTCGCGGGTTGCTGACGGGGCTGGAACCACTCAGCCGCTGCAACTACCGCAGCCAGGAGCCGGACGACAACATCCGCTTCAACCGCCTTGCGGCACTTGTGCCCCTAGCCACAGCCGACTGTGACCATCGCACCGTGACCCCTCAGATCACGCCTGCCACCGAAGACAACCTGGGGGGCTACGTGAGCCTGACGCAGACGGGAGAACGGCTGGCGACGGTGCGTGTGGCGCTGACGCAAGCCAGGCCCCACACCCGCTACAAGCTGGGGCTGAGCTGCGGATCTGGCCTGGGAACGATCACGACGGACGGCGAAGGCATCGGAAACGGCACCTTTCTCCTGGACACCCAACGCCAACGGCAACCCTGGGCCTTTGCCCTCTCCCCCGAAGCGGCTTCAGACGCTCTGACCTACCGCAGTGAGCCGATCCAGTTTGATCCGATCGAATTTCCTGTGACCACAATCAAGGTGGGGCTGACCATGGCGGATCAGGGCCTGCAGCGGGAAGGGCCACCCAGCGGTGATCTGGAGTTGAGTCTCCGCAAGGGCAACACCATTCACTACCGCACGCTGCTGCGAAAGCAGGACGTCGTCTCCAATGGGGCGCAGGCGGAATGGACCTTGAAGGGCCTGAACCTGGACCCCGATTCTCTGGCCACCCTCGCCCTTCGCTCCAGCACTCCTGTGCCCCTCAAAGAGATCACGCTGAAATTCAACAATCGCTTCCTCGTGCTCACCCAGGTCGGCGCGGCGGCGCTCACACCCAAGCGCTCCGCTGGCTCCTGGCTCTGGGAGGCCCCACTCTCCCCCATGGGATTGGAGAAGGTGGCGCAGCTGGGCTGGTTGGGGGCCAATGAACTGCGCTGGAGTCCGGTGGAAGGGGCTGCAGACTATGCCGTGCGGGTGACCGATGCCCGAGGCCAGGTGCGCTTCCAGGACACCGTGAAGGGCACGCAAATCGCGCTCCCCCCCACCATCCGCTGCGACGAACCAGGCCTTTCAGTGTCCGTGTCCGCCCATTCAGACCGGAGGGTGCCCAGCCCTCCCACCTACAGCGCGAAGGGGAACTGCGGTGTTGCCCAGCAGATCTCCAACCGTTCCAATCAGGTTGCCCAATGAAGGGGCACGCCTCACCCCAGCAGGGCGGCTTCGACACAGAGACCTGGGCCGAAGGCCAGGGCTACGCAGGGCAGGGGTGCCCCAGCAAGGCGCAGACGATCGAGGATGAACAGGATCGTGGCGGACGACATGTTGCCGCACTCCCGCAGCACCGCTGTGGAGGGTTCAATCGCACTAGCGGACAGGTCGAGACAATCGCGGACCGCCTCCAACAGGCGGGGCCCGCCCGGATGGAGGGCCCAGGAGCCGATGGCGGCACGATCGAGCCCCTGGGCCGCCAGCCAGCCATCCAGCCAAGGGGCTAAGCGGGCGGCGATCAGGGCAGGAACCCGCGGGGAGAGGCCCATCTCGAACCCATGGTCGGCAATCGTCCAGGCCATGGCATCGGCGCTATCCGGCAGCAGCGTGGAACCGGAAGCCAGGAGCCGCCAGGGGGTGCCCACGGGCGCGGGCGGGTCGGCGGCCAGAACCGTCGCTGCGGCGCCATCGGCAAACAGCGCATTGGCCACCACCCGCTCGGGGTGCCAACCCAGCTGTTGGTGCAGGCTGCAGAGTTCCAGAGCGCAGAGCAGCACCCTCGACCCGGTAACGGCCTGCCCAAAGGCATGGGCGACGCGCAGGCCGTTGAGGGCGCCGTGGCATCCCATGAAGCCCACCTGGGTGCGGGCCACATTCGGATCCAATGGCAGCCCCTGGATCAGGTCCAGGTCGAACCCGGGGGCCTGGAAGCCGGTGCAGCAAACCGTCACCAGATGGGTGATCGAATCCGGATCGACAGCGGCGGCGGCCAGGGCCGCGCTGGTGGCCCGCAGGGCCAAAGGACCGGCCTCGGCAGCGAAGCGGGCCATGCGCTCGGAAGTGGTGGGATTGGCGTCTGCATAGAAGGGCAGGCGCTCCATCAGGGGGCCATCGGCATCGGCCAGCAGCACGCTGTGGCGGAAGGCCACGCCGGAACGGCGCTGCAGACGCTGCAGCAGGGTGGCCTGGACATCATTGGTCGCCGAGAGGCGCTGGGCCATGGCCGCCGATTCGGCCTGGCTGAGGCGATGGGATGGCAGGGCGGTGCCGATCCCCAGCAGGGTCACGGGCATGGGGGGGGGAGCGGCGCTAAGACGGGCCGGTGCAGAGACGCCAGGAGGGGGTCAGCCAGGTTGGGCCAGTGGCGCAGAGCGTCAAACAGAAGACGGCTGCACCAGGGTCGACGCAGAACCAGGGCCAGGGCCTGGCAGAGCCGCTGGCGGCGGGCCATCAGAGCGGCCTGGGATCGGCTCCAGTCCTGGGCGCGTTGGTCATCCCAGCCCTCGCCCAGGGCAGCGAGGGCCAGGGGGATGCTGCTGAGGGCGGCCATCAGGGCCCAGCCCATGCCTTCGCCCGTGAACGGTTCGACATAGCCTGCGGCATCTCCCAACAGCAAATAGCGATGGCCCGCCAGGGGGCGGTTGCTGCGGGTCAGGGCGGGGGTGAGCTGCCAGGCGGCCAGGGCGAGGGCGGGCAAGGGGGTGAAGCCGGCTTCGCGGAGCACCTGGCAGGCCGCCGCAGCAGGCCCGCCGGCCTCGGCGAGGGCAGCGCCATCAAAGGCCGCAGCAACGTTGAGGGCCCCATCCTCGAGACGCACCAGCCCGACATAGCCGTGGCGGCCAATGGCCATGTGGAGCCTGCCATCGCCATAGGCCGCGATCGCCCGGTCCTCGGGGCCGTGGTTGGGGCCAGGGAGGAGGCAGCCGGCGCCGATGCGGGAGCCCGGTTGGACGCGACGGTCTGCTTCAGGCACCGCCTGCAGGCAGCGATGGACCAGCCCCGCGGCAACCAGCACGAGCTCGGCCTGCACCGTGGTGGACTCCCTGCCGCGACGAAGCTGCACCGCCCGGGCGCCAGGATCAGCGGGCCCCAGCTCGGCCGTCACCTCGGGCACCAAGGTGGCACCGGCGGCAACGGCTGCCTGCACCAGCCCCTGATCGAGGGCCATCCGCGAGAGAACCCGCCCGGCCGGTAGGGCCAGCTCCGCCTGGGCCCCCTGCAGGCCCAGCTGCACGGAGCGCAGCGGGCGGGCCCCGAGCTGATCGAGCAGGGGGCCCTGGCCGGCCTCCGTCAGAGCGGCGAGGGCCTGGCCACTGAGGCAGGCACCGCAGACCTTCCAGCGGGGGAAACGGCGCCGTTCGACCAACAACACAGGCACTCCCTGGCGGGCGAGCTCCAGGGCAGCCAGGGCGCCGGCAGGACCGGCCCCGACCACAACCACGGGCCAGCGACCGGTGGGCAAGGGATCAACCACGGGCCCAACGCAGCAGGAAACGCTCGGGCCAGCAACGCCGCAGATCAACGCCATGGAGGCCGGCCCGTTCGGCCATGGCCGCCACCTCCGCCAGTTGAAAAGCCCCTCGCACGGAAAGCAGGCCATCGATGTGCACGATCGGCGAGCGTGACAGCAACTGGGTTCCGGCCATGGCCAGGCCGTAGCCAAGCGGGGTGCGAAGCAGATCGCTGATCAAGAGCAGCTGGCGACTGCTTTCGGCGAGGCGGGCCAGCAGGGTTTCGGCATCAGCCGTATCGAGATGATGCAGAAAAAGCGACGAGACAATGATGTCAAAACGATCGGGCTGGGGATCCGCCAGAACATCGGCCACATAGAAGGAGGCATCGAGCCCCCGCTCGCGGGCCCTGGCCTCCGCGAGGGCAACGGCCTGGGGGCTGATGTCGCAGCCCTCCACAGCAAGGGCCAGGCCATGGCGCTGGGCCAGGGCCGCCAGGTCGAGGGCAATATCGCCCCCGCCACAGGCCACGTCCAGCAGCCGGAGGGGGGCGGCGTCTGGGGGAAGATCGCGTGCCAAGGCACGAATCGGATTGAAGAGGCAGGCGGCACTGCGGCTGATCGCATTAATCCGCCTCAACCCCACTAGAGCCTGGGCGTGCTGTTCAGGATCAAGGCCGGGCTGGTCCATCAGCTCCGGCAACCGCTGACGGTGGGCCAGGGGGGGCCAGGAGAGGAGAGGCATGGACATCAGCCTAGGCCGCACCAAGCAGGCCCTGATTCAGAACTTGCGCAACTCCCTGCGCACCTTGAGGGGATCACCCGAATGGGTTTGATTGAGGAGCACGATCGAAGCAGTGGCCAAAACCAGGGCGAGCACCGCCAACGCAGGCCAGGGTGAACCCTTCTGCCGTTGCGTCAACCTCCCATCTCTATAGCCATTGCCTTGCGGGGTCCGTCCAGGGCGTCGACGCTTTCCCATTCCTGATGCCCCGGGGTTCTGGAACCCTACCCACAGCAGAGTCGTCGCGGCTTCCTGAGATCTAACGTCACCTGTCATGACACCCTCGTGATGCGCTTCCACTGATGGGTCTTGCCCTCCTCCTGGCCGTCTGCATCTGGGTGGCGATGGGTCAGCCGGGCGGACGGAACGGGCTGCTGCTGGTGCTGGGCCTGGGCTTCGCCGGGATCTTCTGGCAGGTCAGCCTGATCCTCGCCCTGGTGGGGCTTGCCCTCGCCACCATCGGCCTGGCCTTCTGGGTGCTCGCCACTCCCCTCCGGCGCCAGCAGCTGCTGGCCCTCCAATCCCTGGTCGCCGCCGCCGATGAGCGCTACCGGAATGATCCCTGCAGGTTCCAAGGTGGATTCGGCAGCATCCAGGCCGTCCAACTCAGTGAGAGTGTCCAGCCCCCCCAGATTGAAGTGCTCTGCCGCACCCTGGCCGACACCAGCGATGGACTCGCGCTCACAGACCACCGCATCCCCCTGGCGAGAGGAAATGCGTTCAATCCGCCTCGCACCCCAAGGCAGGTGGGCACGCTGATGGAGAGCAAGGGCCTAACGCTCCTGAGCGACCTCTCGGTGGAAGCCAAGGCCGTCCGCGCCGCCATGGAAGCCCTTCGCGAACGCCACCTCAGCCAACGCGCCCTCGACCGCCTCGCTGAGCTGCAAGCCGACGTGGACGCCACCCTCGCCCTCGCCCCAGGAAACGAACTCCTCCAACCATCACTCCCCAAGCTCCAACAGGCGCGCGAGCGGTTTGCAGCGGAGGCATCCCGGCTGCGGGCGGCGCTGAAGAACACAGACTCCATCCTGCGGAAGCTGCATGATTTCCTCCAGGTGCCGGAGAACATTCAGCCCATTCTGAACTTCGATCTTGATGAGGTGCTGGCGGAGCTGGAGGATCCCACGCGCTCTTCCGAGCTGGAGGAGCTCTTTTCTGAGGTGGTGGAGCTCAATGCCATCTATCGGGAGCTGGAAGGGGAGAAGTTGGCTTGAGGGGGGGTGTCAGCCAAGATTCCTCTGATCAGGGCGTGGCGTCTTAGGATTTTTAAGAATTTAAAGAACGCCGCCCAGATTGATGCCAAAGCAACTCCGTCCTTTTCACACCCTTGCCGCTTGCTGTGCAGCGGGTCTGCTGACCTTTTTGGCCGAGCCTGTGCACGCCCGGCTGAGTTCTCTGGATCATCTCTTTGTGTTTGGCGATAGCCTCACCGATACAGGCAATAGTTGGGCACTGACAGGCAACTTTTTCCCACCCTCGCCCTTTTACGATCAGGGCCGTGCCTCCAATGGCCCCGTTTCATCCGAATACCTCTGGGAGCTCTTCAATCCCGGCAGTACTGGTCCCACCCCATCACTCAATGGTGGCACCAATTATGCGATCAACGGCTCCACCACCGGCCTGATTAATTTCAATTCCATCAGAGCCGGTAATCCTGAACCCATCAAGGTCGCCTTCACAGACAAAGGTGCCGCATACCAACTCAACGCTTTCAACGCAGCCAACCCCAGTTTCAACCCCAATTCAAGCTTGTTTCTGATTTGGCTCTTCCCCAATGACGTGCTCTCTTGGCTGAGTACGAACAGTTTCGATTCAGGCACGGTGTTAGGCGGTTCACCTCAGCAAACGAATCCAGCCGGCCTGATCGGGAACGGAATCACCAACATCGCCACCATCATCAATGTCCTTGCCCTTGAAGGCGCCACCCATTTTCTGGTACCCAACATGCCGGATCTGGCCAGTACACCTCTGTTTCGCAGCGCAACTCCAGAAGCTCGCTTACTCCTGACCGCACTGACGGACGCCTTCAACACCAATCTTGATCCCGTGTTGCAGAGCCTCGATGCCACCCTACCCGGTGTAGAGATCACGCGATTTCAAACCGATGACCTGTTTGCCAAGGTGATCGAGAACCCCAGCAGCTATGGCTTCACCAATGTCACCGACGCCTGCATGACCATCTCCCCCTACACAACCTGCTCCAATCCAAGCGAATGGTTGTTCTGGGACGACTTCCATCCCACCACTGCGGGGCAGCAGCTGTTCGCTCAGAATTTCTATAACAGTGTGGTTCCTGGTCCCCTTCCCGTCGCAGGTGTCACCGTTGCCTTCGGATGGAGCCGTCGTCTGCGACGTCGGATCAAACAAGGCCGACTCGTGCCGCAGCATCGTCGTACAGAAAAGGGGAGATAGCAGTAGAGCAGCCCCTGGGTGACGGGCGTGGCTTGATGCCGAAGGGAACAGGAGAACACAACGGCGTGCGGTGAATCGCCAAAGGGCACCACCGCGTAAACCCGCAAGCGCTCATCCAACACCACGGTGGCCCCATAGGCAACACCTCAGCCTGGATATGGCTGCCGCAGGGTGCAGGGGACCCGCCAGACCGACCAACATCCGGCCGGGCGACCGCCATCTGACCCAGAAGGCAAGAGATCCATCGCGCAACATCGTTCTCTCTCAGCAGGGATGGGGTACGCACTCCAGCCTGGTTTTTAGCGTCTGATCAGGCAGCAGAACATCAACTCCCCGTCTCAAGAGGCAATCGGCTGCCTGGCTTCCTTCTTCCTCACCCCAGAAACACCAATGGCTGCAACAGACATTTCCCGGACCGTCGGCACCGAAAACGCCGCGATCAAGGTGGGCCTTGGCCTCACCATGGAATCCAAGGCCAACTCCACCACCAAAGCCGAAGAAAACGTCGTCAGCGGTGTGTCCTCCGCCACCGCCGAAACTGAAGCAAATGCCGGCGTGCTGAACAGCAGCATTGAGGTGGGCACCAACGGAACCCTCACCGGCGAGGAAACCGGCACGGTGACCGCCATCGCCACCAACACCACTGGCAAAAGCTCAGCCAGTGCCCGAAACGCAGGCCCAACCGGAGGGTTCATCGACAACGTGGGTGACCCAACCATCATCCAGACTGGCCTCAATGCCGTTGTGGTGGGCAGTGCGAAGAACAGCGCCGTCGCCGAAGCAACCACAGTGGGGGGCTCCAGTGATGCCCTGGCTGATACCGGCAAGGTAGCCGGGTTCGAAAATGTGGGCCTCGCGGCTGGCACAGGCAGCAGCATGACGGGATCTGCTGTAGCCAATAGCAAGGCCTCTTCAGCGGCCGTTGGCCTTCCTCTTGATCCCGGAAACTCCACGGCAACCGCAGGAAGTCTCTCTAGCCTCATCAAAGGGATCTACAACAACGATGGCGAGGTAAAGATTGCCTTTGGAGAGAACGGAGATCTGAAAGGAACGGCTGCCGGTGAGCTGACATCCACCGCCGCAAACACGAATGGCGCCGCCAAGGCCTCCAGCCTGATGGATCAGGTGGCTGGCATCGCCAACGATGGCGATGGACTCAAAATCAGCATGGGGCTGACAGGGGATGTGGTGGCCAGTGGCCAGCTGAAGAGCGCAGCCACTGCCACCACAGTGACAGGCCCGGCCACAGCCGAGATTGACGTGAATACCATCGGCGGCCTGATCGATCGAAGGGAAGGCTCTTCCCTCAACATCGGCACTGTTGGGACCCTTGAGGCCGTTGCCCTGGGCCAGAACACGGCCCGCGCAGAGGCTGTCACAACAGGAGCAGATGAACTCGTACAGGCCACCGTCGACAACGATGAGGTGATCGCCGTCCGGTTCCCCAAGATTGCTATCGGCACAGACGCGTCTGTGAGTGCCGGTGCGCAAAGCATTCAGCGGGCTACTGCCATCGGTGTGAACAACGGAGGTGACCCCCTCGCCAAAGTGGCCGAAGGCGACAAGGTGGAGGGCATTGACGGCACCGTGCTCAACGTAGGACGGGATCTGCAAGACTTCAACGCCGAGGCCTACCTCACGGGTATCTCCTCAGCCACAGGCATTTCGTCCCTTTTGGGAAGCACTGCTCTCTCCGGTGTGGGCTCCAAGGTCGCTGGGGTGCACGACAGCCCGATCGTTGTGGGCCGCGACACCGACGGTGTCAACGCTTTGGGTGAATCCCAGCTGCAGAGCACCGCAACGGGTGTGACAGGACCCGCACTCGCCACGGCAGGAAGCAACAACTCGTCTGTGTCGGGCCTGAGGGATTCCGATGTGAGCATCGGTCGCAGCGGCGATGTGGCCGGTGCAGCCGCCGGCCTGGTGATCAGCGAGAGTGCCACCATCACCGGACCTTCCACCGCCCTGTCGAGCCAGGAAGGCCGGGGGATCAAGGGCAGCACCATCAAGATCGGCCTGAGCGGTGATGTCGATGGGGCTTCTGAGCTGGGTGGCTCCGCCACCAGCAGCTCAACCACCGGGCTATCGCGCGCAAGTCTGCTGTTGGACAGCGTCGGGATTGACCAGACCCGGGGCATGGCCGGTGCCGCCCAGGAAGGCGAAGCCGCGACAGCGGAAACCCAGTCCTTGAACCACCACAACCTCTGGATCGGGTTCGATGGCAATGTCCGTGGGGACGGGGTCGTGGCGAACAGCACCGTCAAAAGCTCCACGATCACAGACTTCGAGGTGGGCGCAGTAGCCCTGACGGATCTCGATGCCATCGGCATCAAGATGGGCCACCTCGGCACCATCACGATCGGAAACAAAGGGAACGTGACGGGCAACGGCGATAGCGGGATTTCCAAGGTCGAGGCCGACAACACCAATGGGCCTGCCACCGCCAGCGGAACCTACGACGTCTTCGGGATCACCGGCGACCATTCTGGTTACAGCGCTCAGGGTGAGGAGGCCCAGAACGGTGCACGGGCCAAGATCCAGGCTGGGCCCTTAGGTGGGAACATCTTCGGCAGCGCTGTAAGCGAGGCTGTACTCGGCAGTAACACCACCACTGGTGATGCAACCACCGGGAACACTGCCGTTCTCGTCGGCATCAACAAGGTGGACCTGCAGGCAGGCCTTGTGGGTGGAGCCAATCGGATCAGTGGGTTCGCAGCAGGTGACTACAACACCAACAGCAACAGCGTCACCGGAGATGCCACCTCAACAAGCGATGTGAAGGTGGCAGGGTTGCTGGGCGATCGCAACACAGCAACCCTGGACGGCAATGTGAGCGGCGTCGCCACCCTCACCAACACCGTCCTGGCGACAACGGTCAGCGGAATCGCATCCGCCACCTCCACCAGCAGTGCTGTGGGCATCGGCGGTTACGACATCAACATCCTCAAGGATGGTGTGATCACCGCATCCGCGATCTCCAACTCCAGTGCCACGGCTAACTCCGTGACCCACGCCCTGGTGTGACCCCAAGTGGGGGCCGGTCTCCGGCCCCCATGCCCTCCTGCCCATATTCCATCTCCGCTAGGTAAGCCATGGTGTCCTTCCTCGAGACCTCCTCCAGTGCTCTCTCCGAGGCCCTTGCTCTAAAGCTGCCCGCCGCCAGGCTGCACTGGCTGGGCACCTCCCTCCAGCTCAATGTCAACCCCACAGCCAGCGCGTCTGAAAGACGGGTGGAAGCGGGGACCAGCACTCTCCAGCCCCAGGCCACCGCCCTTGGCCTCGGCTTCGGCAACAGCCGCTTCCTACCGCCCTCGTTCAGCTCCCCCGATCTGTCTGTGATCAGCGGCGGGGGGTCCTTGCAGGGCTCCGCCAACGCCACAGCCAGTGCCACCGGGAACAATGCAGCTCTGGTGAAGGCCAATGCCACCAACATCGGCATCGCCAACGTCCACTATCTCTCCCGTTCCCCCGATCCCCTTCTGATCGGCACCGCGGCAGATCCCTTCCAGGCCAATGCCACCGCGAGCAGCCGCTCCCTCCTCCCCACCACCACACCCGCCGGCTCGGGGCCGGAAGTGGGCCTCCAGGCCCATGCTCTGGTGCGGGGTCTGGAAGGATCACCCGAAGCCATCGGTCTGGCTGGGCCCCTGTTCTATGGCCAGCCGACGGCCTTCGTGCGCGCCTCCGCCAATGTGGCCCTCGACCCCAGCAGCCGCACGACAGCCTCCACCTCCGCTGATGCGACCGGAATTGAAGCCGCCACCATCATTGGCGTGGCTCATGCAACCAGCCCAAAGGCCCGTGCCTTTGATCCTCTGGTGAGGATCGGCGGCCACGCCGCAGCAGACTGGACGCTGAAGGGCTCCCAGGCGCTGTCCGCTCCGCCCCTGGAGGTGAAGGGCCAGGCGATCGGCGTCGACCAGAGCACAATCATCGGGGCTTCCCGCGCCGACACCCTGATCTCCGGCAGTGGCCTGGCCGAACTCACCAGTGACCTGCCGCTCACCCAGTTGAACCTGGCCACCCCCGTGAAGGCCATTGGCATCGACCGAAGCACGATCACCACCGGCCTTGGTACCACGCTGATCATGGGCACCGGTGAAGCCCGCAGCAATCTCGGCTCCAGTCCCAATGCCATCGTTGCCGGCATCGCCGACACCAAGATCATCGGCCAGGGGAACACCATCATCTGGGGAACAACGCCCAACACCCCTGGCACCAGCGGCATTCTCCGATCCGACATCGTGGCCGCAAACGGCAACACCTCCGTGCTCGGCACCGCAGACAGCACAACGATCGCCAGCGCCACCGGCTCCACGGAAATCCTGCTGGAAGGTGCCCGAGGCGTGCGGTTCCAAGGTGGGGGCTTCGGCGCCGACGAGATCAATCTGAAGGCCGCAGTGGATAACACCATTCGTGCCGGACACGGGAACGACACGATCAGCGTCGGAGCGGGGGGAGGAAATGTGATCGATGGCGGATTTGGACAAAATCTGGTCACCAGCCTTGGAGGGGCCAGCAGAGACACGTTTGTCAAAGCGAACGCAGGCGCTGCACTGGATGCGGCAGATGGCAGGTCGTTCGCTGAACAACTGGCCGATCCAGCCTTCTGGAGTGCTCTGTCCAGCCAGCAGAAGCAGGCTCTCTGGAGCACGGGGGAGTACAGCGAAAACGGCACAGTGAAGGGTCGGGTTGACACCACCCTCGGCTTTGACCCCGGGGCCGGAGGCGACATCCTCTCGCTCAGCAGCTCCCTCGCATCGATGACCCAGAGCTACTGGCAAAGCAATGGGGCGATCTTCGGTGTGGAGAACGGCGCACTCCAGGTTCTGGATGGCCCGGCCGACAGCACCATGGGGGTGATCAGTGGATCCCTCGCCGACATCCGCAGCCTGGTGGGTACCACGGGATGCTCCCTGGCCTACGCCAAGGACACCCGCCAGTTGATGTTCGACGCTGATGGCAACTGGTCGCAGGGATCCAGAAGCATCGGCCAGCTCTCGATGAGCGATGGCGATTCCCTCCTGAAGGGAAACATCCAGTTCGCCTGAACCACCCAACCCCACCCCAGACGCCAGACCCTTGAGTTCACCCTTTCAACTGCTGTCACCCCACGCTCTGGAGGGGGGGTTCCGAGAGGCCATGGATGGCCTGCGGGATCTCCCTCCGGAGCATGTGCTGGAGCGCCATGGACTGCTGCGGCCCCTGGCCCGGGAGGCGGTGCTCGCGCAGGTGGCCCGGGAGGTGCATCTGACGGAGGAGGAGGCGGAGCGGATCCCGGAGGAGGCGCTCGTGGACCAGGTGCGACTGCACAAGTGGTTGGAGGAGCACTACGGGCCCAAGGTGGAAGCCCACTTCCTCGACCGACGCCAGGATCTGGAGCGGGTGGTGTTCCGCACGATTCGGCTCCGCCAACTGGGCCTGGCAGAGGAGTTGTATCTCCGCCTGCTCGACGAGGAGGAGAGCTTCGGCGATCTGGCCGCTCGCCACTCCCTCGGCGATGAGCGCTTCACCCGGGGATTGATGGGCCCCATGCCCATCAGCCAGCCCCATCCCAATGTTCGGGCCGTGCTCGACCGGCTGGAGATCGGCGACCTTTCCCCGCCCTTTGCCGTGGATCACACCCTCCTGATCCTGCAACTGGAGCACCGGATTCCCGCCGCGCTGGATGAGGCCATGCGGCAGCAACTCCTCCAGGAGCTGATGCAGCCCGACCTGGAAGTCGCCGTGGACAGCCTCCTGACCCAATGGAGCGAGACAGACCCAACATGACCGATCCGATCCAGCTGGAACCGCTCCTGCGGTGCTTCGCCCTGCTCGCCGATCTGCCAGCGGAGATCCTCGCCCGCCTCGCCCGCCAGGCCCACTTGGTGCGGGTGGAGCAGGGGCAGGCCCTCTGCCGGGCCGGCCAGGCCAGCGCCTCCGTGTTCTTCCTGGTGGAGGGCACCGCCCGGTCGGTGGCCTTCTCTCCCCGGTTGCCCTCGGGTGTGCAGACCCTGCAGAGGCTCCATCCAGGGGCAGTGCTCGGGCTCACGGGCCTGGGCAGCGGGCGCGGCTGGGAAACCTTGATGGCCTCCACCGACCTGGTGCTGGTGGCCGTTCCCCAGGAGGTGCTGGGGGAGGCGATGGACGCCTCGCCGGCTCTGGGGCAACGGATGCGCTCCTCGGTGGCGCCGGAGGAACTCTTCGGCGTGCTGGAGGCCCATTTCAAGGAGGATCCACGGCCCTTCTCCCGCACCCTGGTGAAGGCCACCGTGGATCTGGCCAAGGTCACCGTGGCGCAAGCCTGGCCCGGGCCGAATGGCCATCCACCGGAGCTGGCCCCCGATCGGCTCTGGCTGATCGCCCATGGGGCCGAGCCCCCGGGAACGCCCTTCGATCCCCTGCACCCCGGACCCAGTCGGGTGCTGGGAATCCCCCAGGATCGGCTGGCAGCTCTCCTGGAGCCGGAGGGGCGCGCCAGCGGCGCAACGACGGCCGGGCTACAGGGGGACGCCGCCCGACTGGAGGCCTGCTGGCAGCAGAACCGCTCCGATCTGGATCCCCGCCAGCTCCCATTGGCCCCCAACCCCCAGGGCTCGGGGCCGGAGGGGGAAATCGATCCGGAGCGGCGGCCGGCCTCGGCCTATCCATGGGTGAGAGGGGTAGGCCCCCTCGACTCTCCGATCGCCGCCTTTCGCATGCTCAGCGACCATCTGGGCCTGCCGTTCCGCCGGGAACTGCTCAAGCGCGTGTTCGGCGACCAGGTGCAGCGCCACGGTGAAGCCTCCCTCGCCCTGGCGGGGGCCGTGGCCGAATCGATCGGCCTGCAAACCCAGCTGCTGTCCGTGAACGCGGAAGCGCTGATGCGCCTTACCCCTCCCCTGCTAATTCGCTGGGGCAACGGCCTGGCGCTGGTGTATCGCTCCGATCACAAGCATCTGGTGCTGGGCATCCCCGCCAGTGGCAACACGGAAATAGACCACGCCAGCTTCCGAGAGCAATGGGGAGAGAGCGGGGAGGTGCTCACCCTGCGGGTGAACGAGCTCACCCCGCGCCGGAAATTCAGCTTCCGCTGGTTTCTTCCGGCCCTCAACATCCACCGCACGGCCCTGGTGGAGGTGCTGCTGGCCAGCTTCTTCGTGCAGCTCTTCGGTTTGGCCAATCCCCTGCTGATCCAGCAGGTGATCGACAAGGTGATCATCAACCAGAGCCCCGGCGCCCTCGGCATGCTCGGCCTGCTGCTGCTGGTGTTCGCCGTCTTCGAGGGGCTGCTGCTCTGCCTGCGCACCTTCCTGTTCGTCGACACCACCAACCGGATCGACCTCTCCCTCGGCACCCAAATCATTGACCATCTCTTCCGGCTGCCCCTGGGCTATTTCGATCGCCGCCCCGTCGGTGAGGTGAGCAGCCGGATCGCCGAACTGGAGAAGGTGCGGGGGTTCCTCACGGGAACGGCGCTGACCACCATCCTGGATGCGGTGTTTTCGATTCTGTATATCGGGGTGATGCTCATCTACAGCTGGCAGCTCACCCTGCTCACCCTGTCGGTGATTCCCGTACTGGTGATTTTGATCCTCACCGTCTCGCCCATCGTGCGCTACAGGCTGCAGAACCGGGCCGTGGCCAATGCCCGCACCCTCAGCCATCTGGTGGAGGTGCTGAGCAGCATGCTCACGGTGAAGGCGCAGAACATTGAATTGCGCAGCCGCTGGAAATGGCAGGATCTCTACACCGACTACATCTCAGAAGGATTCGATACCACCCTGCTGGAAACCACGGCCAACACCATCAGCGGTTTCCTCAACAAACTCTCGGGACTGATCGTGATCTGGGCCGGAGCCATGCTGGTGATGAATGGCTCCATGACCCTCGGCGGCCTGATCGCCTTCCGGATCATCGCTGGCTATGTCACCGGACCCCTGCTGCGGATGACATCGATCTGGCAATCGGTGCAGGAAACCGCCCTCTCCTTGGAGCGGCTGAGCGATGTGATCGACCATCCCCAGGAAGCCCCAGCCGACAACGCCAGGCGGCTGATCATGCCCCCCATCCGGGGGGACATCCGGTTTGAGAACATCCACTTTCGCTACAACAACTCTTCCCCCCTGCTGCTGAAGGGGCTGAATCTGGAGATTCCCCATGGGGAATTCGTGGCGATCGTGGGCGCCAGCGGCTCCGGCAAGAGCACGCTCACCAAGCTGCTGGCCCGGCTCTACAACCCCGAGCAAGGCGTGGTGTTCCTCGATGGGTATGACATCGCCAAGGTGGAGCTCTATTCCCTCCGCCGCCAGATCGGCATCGTTCCCCAGGACACGGTGCTGTTCGAGGGCTCGGTGGAGGAGAACATCACCCTCACCAATCCGGATGCGGAAACGGAGGAGATCATCGCCGCCGCCAAGGTGGCCGACGCCCACGACTTCATCATGGCACTGCCAGCCGCCTATTCTAGCCAGGTGGGTGAGCGGGGCAGCAACCTGTCCGGGGGACAACGGCAGCGCATCGCCATTGCCCGCACGATCCTGCAGCGTCCACGGCTGTTGATCATGGATGAGGCCACCTCCGCCCTCGACTACCAGACCGAACGGGTGGTGAGTGAAAACCTGATGGCCACCCTCAAGGGGTGCACCGTGCTGTTCATCACCCATCGGCTCACCTCCATCGTGAATGCGGACCGGATCGTCTGCATGGGCAACGGAAACGTGCTGGAGGTGGGTCGCCATGCCGACCTGCTGGCCCGCCGCGGGGCCTACTACGCCCTCTTCCAGCAACAAAACCGCTCCCAGCCGGAGGGAGCATCCCTGGCCACCGCCACCCCAGCCGTCCTGCCATGACCACCCTTCAGCCCCAAGGTCTGCGGAACCAGCGACGCACCCACCTGCCCCGGAGCACCCGGGGCTGGAGCCGGGCCATCGCCTGGAGCCTGATGGGCCTCACCTGCTTCGGGGTGGGGTTTGGCGCCATCGCCCGAATCGACACCTCCATCTCGGCCACCGGCAAACTGCGGCCCGTGAAGGGCATCCGGGAGGTGAGCCCTCCCTTTGCGGCGCCGATCACCCGGGTGCACGTGAGCGAAGGACAGCAAGTTCGGGCGGGCCAGGTGCTGGCCGAACTGGACGTGGAGGAATGGCGCCGGGAACGGCAGACCCTGCGCACCCTGATGGCCCTCTGGGAAAAGGATGCTTCCCAGGCGGCCCGGCAACTGGGCCTGCCCGCAGCCGGCCAACCCGGCAGGGAGGAGAGCAGCAGCCTCCGCAACGATGTGCGCGACCTCCAGCTGCAACGCCGTACCGCCGACCAGCGCCGGCTACGAACGACCGCGTCGGTGCGACAGCAGGAGCAACAACTGGAGGTGTTGCGACAGAAACATGCCCTCAACTCCAAAATCCGCGGGCGCATGGAGACGCTGTGGCAACAGGGGGCCATCTCCCAGCTGGAACTGGAACGGCACGATGAGCGGCAGATCGAGCTCCTGGGCTCCATCCGCAAAACCGAGCAGGAGCTCGATGCCGCCCAACACGCCCTCACCGAGACGGAAACCGCCGTGGAGCAGGTGGGCACCACCCATTTCAAATCCCTCTGGGAGCGCTACAACACCTCCCGCAAGCAGAGCCTGGAACTGCGGGCCCGCTTGAATCAGGTGGACGAACGGCTCCAGCGCAGTGTCTTGCTGGCGGCGGTGTCGGGGCGGGTGTTTGACCTCAAGGCGAAAACGGGGGAGACCAGCCGGGTTGGGGAGCCCCTGCTGAAGATCGTGCCCGAGCAGAACCTGGAAGCCGCCCTGTCCATCTCCAACCGTGACATCGGCTTTCTCAAACCCGGCATGCCGGTGGAGGTGAGGGTGACCTCCTTCCCCTTCACCGACTACGGCTCCCTCCAGGGCACCCTGCTCCGGGTGGGAGTAGATGCCATGCCCCCCAATCCCCAGAATCCCCAGGAGTATTTCGCCGCCGTGGCCCGACTGGATCGCAACAGCCTGGTGCGCCATGGGGAGGGAGGAACTTACCCCCTCCGCTCCGGCATGGAGGTGAGCGCCCTGATCCACACCGGTTCCCGCCCCTTGATCTCCCTGCTCAACGACAAGGTGGGCGCCTTCCTGGAGTCGGCCCGCTCCATTCGCTAGAGCCGCAGATCGGGCAGATCCACCAGAGAGAGGGTGCGACCGTCGCCGCGAATCATCAGCAGTTCCCCACCCCGGTCGGTGAGGGCGATCGCCAGCTGGTCGGTAGTGGCCCGGCCAGCCCGGATCCCCTCCAGCAACAGGCCCAGGGGGGCAATGGGCAGCAGGGAGGGGTTGCCGATGCCGAGGCTGTCGGAGGGGGTGAGCTCCTCGATCGTCGTCCCAGACCAGCCGATGCGATCCGTGATGCCGATGCCCCCCTGCCCATCCAGCGCCCACGACAGATCCATGAGCTGAGGCTTCCACCCCAGCCCCTCGCTGAAAGCGTCCGGGCGGTTGAAGAGGAAGAGATCCCGATCGGCGCCTCCGCTGATCTGCAGGGGAGGGATCGCCCCCTGGGCAACACCGACAGGAGCAGCGGCATCGATAGGGGCAGGGGGAGCGCCCCAACCGAACAGGAAGCGATCCTCGCCCACGCCTCCATCGATCGACCCCGTGAGGGACGAGGAAGCCAGCCGAAGCGCATCGGCGCCCCCCCCCAGCCCCAGGTGGATCCAGGCGGGCCCGCCCGTGTCGAGAGTGAGGACGTCGGCAAGGGAGCCCAGCACAACGCTGTTGGTCGACTCCGGGTGGAGCATGATCGTGGAATCCTCAACCCTTCCTTCCAACAGGATCCGGTTGTCGCCGCCGCCGGGACGAATCGTGGAGCCGATCACGGCGCCCTCCACAGCCAGCAGATCATCTCCCTCGCCCAGATCCACGGTGGATCCCAGCAAGCCAATGGGATCAAGGCCCTCCAGGGCGGGCATCGGGGTCGTCACCCACACCTGGTCATCGCCCCCACCCGTGTGGATGTGGCTGTTGGCGACGCCGACGGCCTCCAGGGAACCGCGGAGATCCAGGTTCCCTTGCGGGCTGCTGGAGCGCAGGCTCGTATAGCCACTGTGGATGGCCACCTGATTGGCCTGGTCCCCCAGGAGCACCTCACTGTCCCGCAGGGCGACGGTGGAGAACTGGAAGGAGAGACCGGCCTGGTCGGGATGGCCCTGCAGGTCGACGTCGAGATCCATCAGGGCGCTGAGGACAAGGGCGTCCACGCCGCCATCGGCCCGCAGCGTGCTGCTGTCCATGGCCATGGTGTGGTGGCGGATCTGGGCCGTGGAGGGGGCCGCTCCAGCCAGGGCGAAGTGGAGATCATCCGAGCCTTCGATGCGGATCGCCCTGATGGAGTCGCCGGCCCACAGCTGGGCTTGCCTGGCCCCGATGGTCTCCCCGTCGAAGCCCAAATCGGCGGCGCCCAGGGTGGAGGAGGCCAGGGAGTGGAGCAGCCGAGACGACACCACCTCCATCCATTCCGTGGTGACCTCCCGGCCATCGATGGCCGTGCCATCCAGCGCCACCTGGGAAGACTGGGCGCGAACGACGGCGGGCCCGGAAAAACTCCTGGCCACAAAGGTTTCCTCCCCCACCACGGCCATCACGCTGGCGCGGGGAGGCGGCAGGGGGGTGGCAACCGGTGCCGACAGGGCCAGATCCGGAGAAGGGAGGGGTGATGGGGGCGCGGCAGCGATGGCGCCGGTGGCGGCCCTGGCAGGGGAGGAAACGGCATGGGCCGTGGAGGCCCCCCCCGGATCGGCTGCGGAGTCCAACGCACCACTGGCAGAGACCAACAGGGGGTTTCCGCCACCCCCTCCGGAGCCCCACCCACGAGCGGTCGGCTCAGGGGCACCACCCAGGGCTGGTTGCAGCTCGGTGGGGCGATGTAAGGGGGCCTGGCCCCCATCCCCGCCAAGAGGTGAACGGCGGCGGGAGGCGGCCCCGTCGCGCCCGTGGCCGAGGGCAGGCCCGCTATCCCCATCCGCCCCGTCCGCCAGATCGCCCAGGTCTGAGGCCCCATCGATGGGGCGCCTGGGAGCGGCCCGATGCGCCATCCGCATCGGACGCCATGGGGCCACCCCCCCTCCGCCATCGCTGCCGCCCACGCCAGTGGCCGATCGAGGAAGGGGCGAGGCGTTCCAGGGGCTGGCCTCCGCCCGGTCGTTCAGCAGCAGGCTGGACGCCAGCCAGATGGAGGCCCCCGTGAGGAAGCCCTCCAGGGTGACGGTGGCCCGTCCATCCCGGGGCAACCGCAACCTGCCCATCAGAGTCTTGGCATTCATGTGGATCACGTCCCAGTAGGCAAGAGGCCTTCCGTCTCCCTGCTTAGGCAGGCCAGAGGGCCCCGGACCGGCTCTGATGCGGAGTGCTGCGCGGACGTCACATAGACGAGCCAGGGGGACGAAAAGGCGTTTAAATTCCCTTGGTTTGGCGGATCCAGGCTTGAAACGTATTATTTATGACGTGGGATCCAATAATGGGGATGATATCCCCTATTACTTGTTAAAGGCTGATAAAGTTATAGCAGTTGAGGCCAACCCGGTCCTGTGCGAGGGGATCAAGCAGAGATTTGCCGATGAGATCAACCAGGACAGGTTGGTTCTGGAAGCCTGTGTCGTAACTGCAGATGCAGGGCTTGGTGAGGTGGATTTCTACGTGCACGACTCCTACCACGTCCTAAGCCAGCTGGGGGCACCTGAGGACCATCTCCTGGATCAATTCACCAAGATTCAGCTCCCCTCAAAATCCATCCTGAGCATCGTTGAAGGCCATGGTGCGCCCCACTACGTGAAGATCGATATTGAGCATTACGATGCCCCCCTCTTACGGGCTCTGTTTGCAGGCGGAATCCATCCTCCTTATCTCTCAGCGGAAGCTCACAGTCTTGATGTCTTTTTAACCCTGGTTCGGGAAGGGGGATATCAGGCATTTAAACTCGTAGATGGCTACTCCGTTCCCCGAGACTATGCAGGCTTTGTTACAGAGTCTGGCATCCCCCATACGTTCCCCTTTCACTCCGCCGGGCCCTACGGGAATGATATTCACGGTCCATGGATGACCGTTGACAACTTCTTTCAACGCCTGGCCTACGCCGGTCTGGGGTGGTTGGACATCCATGCAACCAATGTGGACAGGGCAGATCCCATGGCCAAACCGAGCACCACCACGTGTCTGGAATACCTGAACCGCGATGAACTGATCGCCTCACTCAAACAGATCCTTAGCGGAAAAGAGCTGTTGTCTCTTGTGCAAGCGCGGACGAGCCGCTTGCTCAAGAAGTCCTAAAGGCGTGATGCTGCCCTTCCTGCCCGTGGCTCTCCAGCCCCCCCCCGCCCATCTGGAGGGCACTCTCCTGCCCCATGGGTTCTTTCTTGTTCTGGGGATGATCTACCTGGCGGCCTTGGCCGTGGATCGGCTGGCGGAACGCCTTCGCCTGCCCGGCGCAGCGGCCATCCTGCTGCTGGGCCTGGCCGTGAGTCGCGGCATGGCGGACTTTCATCACGTGAGCACGCTGCACGTGGAATCCATCCATCGGATCAGCCTGGCCCTGCTGATCTTTTCTGCCGGCCTGGGCACCGATCTGCGCCGCATCCGGGGGACGGTGGGCGCAGGCCTGCGCCTGGGAACGCTGGGAGTCTTGCTCACCCTGCTGATCGTGGGCCTGGTGCTCAAGCTGGTGGGACCAGCCCTGGGTGCTGGCCTCGCCATGCTCCCCCTCGCGGCGGCCTGGCTGGCGGCCTGTTGCCTCACCCCAACAGACAGCGGCGCTCTGGAGGATCTGCTGGGATCGCTGGACCATGGCCTCAGCGTCCGCCTTCGCCACCTGCTCCACTTTGAAGCAGCCCTGAGCACCCTCTCGGCCTTGCTCCTTTTTGGCTTCCTCGCCGGCTTTTTTCACGCCCACAGCCCCCACGACAACCTGGGGCTCCATGGGGAGGCCGCCAACAACCTCCTGACCCAGCTGGGGTTGGTGGGACGCCACGTGCTGGCCGGCCTGCTGGCCGGTGGGCTGGTGGGCGCCCTGGCCCCCTGGCTGGTGGACAAGTTGGTGCGCTCCGAGCAGCAGCTCCTGCTGGTGGCCATCTCCCTGGCCTTTGTGGCCTTTGGCTTTGGCCAGGTCTTTGGGGGTGGAGGTCTGTTAGCGGTGTTCATCGCAGGGGTGTGGCTCTCCAACGGGCACTACCGCCTCAAGCGCTTTGATCAGCACGCCCTGGAGCGGGTGATGCATCCCTTCAACACCATAGCCGAACTCTCCGTGCTGCTGATGCTCGGCTTTCTGGTGACCCCCAGCAACCTGATCCGCATGCTGCCCCTGGGCCTGCTGCTGGCCCTCGTGCTGCCCCTGGCCCGCCTGGCTGGGGTGTGGGTGTCCCTGGGGGGCAAGGCCTTTTCCAAGGAGGAACGCTGGATCGTGGCCGGCTGCGGCCTGCGGGGGGCCGTACCCCTGGCGCTGGCCGTGGCCATGGCCGACGAACTTCCCCATCTGATCGGGGTGCCTGCCGAAAGTGCCGAAGCCCTGGGCGCCCTGCTACTGGCCCTGATCTTTGTGGTGGTGCTCATCCATCTGCTGCTGCAGACACTGCTGATGCGCAGGCTGCGACACCGTCAAGGGTTGGAGGGCTGGCGCGGCGGACCGTTGTAGATCACCCGCTCGATGGAGCGGCCATTGGGAGCCACGAGGATTTCCGTTTCCACGGTGGGGGGCAGGCCCTCCTGCGTCCATCCGGGCTTCCCGCCATAAAAGCGAAACGTGAACCCCTCGCCGCTGCGGGTCACCAGGCAGTCGCCACCGCTCTGGTCGTGCATGCAGGGGGCGGCCCGATAGACCCCCAGGCCTCCATTGAGGATTTCAGCCTTCATCCGGGCCAGATTGGCCGCCCGCTGGGAGGAGTTGGGATCGCTCTGGGCCTGGGCTGCCAGGGACAGCGTTAGCGCCGAAAGGGAAAGCGCCGCCAGGGACAGGGCCTGACGGATGGGTCGCCTCAGCATGGAAGGGGCACCAAGCGGTTCGGAAAGTCTGGCGGGGGAGCTGGGGGCTTGCAAGCCTGCCGGGGAGGTCAGGAGAAGCCGCCCCTCCGGAAACCATCATCGATGGTCTTACCCAGGGCAGGAATCTTCTGGGTGTAGGCAATGCCACCGACAGGATCAAACAAGGGGTAGCTCTTGCGGTCGGCAAACACATCATCGACGTAGCGGTAGCCCAGATTCGAGAGATAGGCAATGATGTAATGACGCTCGGGCTTGCCTGGAAGCGACTCAACGATTCCCGCATCTGAGCCGTAGTTGTAGGTGAGACCGGTTTTGTGCGCAAACCTCACCTCTGCCACCTTGGCGTTGTAGGAGCGCACATCCTGACCGTAGGGCACACCATCCACCGTCACGGTGCCGTCCGCCGGATTGATCCATCGATTCGGCACAACGCTGGGAATGCCGGGGCGGGTGTTTGCAGGGCCAATCATCTGCGCACCACGTTGATAGGTGCCGAAGTTGGACGTGGACAGCGCTTCGTTAAAGCCCTGTTGTGCCAGCAGATCCTTGAGGTAGGCACGGGACTCTGGGGAGAGTTCGGCCGAGGTGATGGGATCCCCCTTGGGACTGCGCCAAAGGGTATGGTTCTTTGGTGCCCCCTCGATCAGCCACATCAGGCGGGCCGTATCCATCGCCGTCATATGGATCTTGCCTGGCTGCCAGTCACCACCAGTGACGGGATTGGTGCCATTCACCTGGAGCGTTGCCAGGCCGAGGCGCTGGAAATTGGCATTCATCGCCTCCACCTCTTTGCGTTGGTGCAGCAGTTGCAATAACGCCTGGGTGGAGGTGTTGTCGGAATAGGTGATGCTTGGGTCCATCCAGTCGCGAATCCATCGGGTTTCGCTCGTCGTCCCCACCCGATAGGTGTAGGGCTCATCCAACGACAGGGTCTTCCTATCCACCATCGTCATCACGTGGTAGGCAACGAGAACCTTGAACAACGATGCGGGATAGGGAGACATGAACGTGAACGGTGCTCCACGGGGGGGCACCACAATGTCGTCCTTGGGTGTAAGGGTTGGATTCGTGGTCCAACCCTTGGTGGTGAGTTGCTCCAGGGCACCCTGTTGCACATCGAAGGTGCCACCGTTCCAACGGTCGATGTCCCACTTCACCCAGCGCACCGCATCCGTTCCGTAGTTGCGGTTGAGGGGAACCTGCAGGCCCCTGGGATAGTCGCGCGAGAGCAGCACATCGGCAGCTCCTTTGAGCCTGCCTTCCCGATCCAGCTCAATCACGGCCACATCCACGTTGGGCGTGTAGGCAATACGGGGGGCGCGGTTGGGGGGAAAGAAGTCTTCGACAGGCCCAAAATCATTGACCTGGTCGAACCCAGCGCCCCGCACGGCCTGCAACAGCCGTTGTCCCAGAACACCGGAACGGTCGTTCGATCCCAGCAAATGGTCGTAGCTGTTGAGGGCCTGGAGATCAACCAACTCCGCTGTTTCGATCGCCCCCGTTCGCACCTCCAGGTTCCAGTTGCCGTTGCGCGTGGCGATGCCCGTCAGATCGTCCGAGGCGGCCACATCTGCCCCGGTGAGCCCATGGAGCCCCTGCAGGAATGCCTCGCCCACAGCAGTGGCCCCCACGGAGCAGCCGTAGAGGAGAAGGTCTGCACCCGGCGCCAGGGCGTGCGACCACGCCTGAATCGCCCCTGCATGGGCAGCCAGGGCCGGGCCATCCAGGCGTAGGTTGCCCAGCTGCAGACGCCCAGGGCTGCCGTGGGAAAAAATCGCCACACTTTTGAGGTCTTGCTTGTGGGCCAACACCTGGCCGATCTGGGAGAGGGCCCCGCTGCCGGAATTCAGCCCATAAACCTGAGTTCCAGGGTCCAGGGCTGCGGCCAGGAGATGGGCATCGGCCAGGCCCTGGTCGATGAACGCCACACGAGATGCAGGTTCAGGCACGGTGAAGGTCATGAAAAGCTTGGGCCCTCACCATCGAACAGCAGAGAATAGCTGGGTGCATCTCGATAAAGCTGCTCAGAAAGCAGACCGCAAAAGGCTCTCAGAGTGAAACGTCCAGGCGCCTCATGCCCATCACTGGCCACTGAGGGCACCGATTTGGCGATCCAGCCCCCAGGGCTCCCCATCCGCCGGATCCATAATGCCTAGCTCCTGGCGCCACTGATGGAGAGGTTTCTGCCAGCCCTCCTCCCAGCGCACCGCCGCCAGGCAGGAGGCCATGCGGGCAAGGGCCGCCCCCTGGGCCACGGCCTGGCTCAGGAGGGGGAAGCGTTCGTTGTGCAGGCGAAAGGTGGCCAGCTGGCCCACATTGCCGAGAAGCACATAGGGGGGGAAGCCGATCTGCAGGGCGGTGAGCCACAACACGCCCATCTCACCCGGCACCTCCGTGCCGAACCCACACACCACGTGGTGAATATCGTGGGTCGAAGCGATCCGCTGGGTCAGCCACCGCTCCTCTGTATCGATATCGCGGGGGCGGAAAAAATCGGGGTCGTGGTCAAGGGTGCGAATCAGCTGGGCATAGCGCTGGCCCAGTGTGCCCACCGGCAGCTGGCTCAGCGCCTCAAGATCGGGCTGCAGAGGGGGGTAGCGCTCCTCCAGCATCTGGGCACCCCCAGGCACGGCCCGAAACCGCTCCACGCAGGCCTGCATCAGCGGGCTGCCGAGATAGTTGTCGACCAGATCGGCAATTTTGGACATCTCGCCCCCACTGCGAGCGAGCTCCGCCAGTAAGCGCAGGTTGTTGGCTGTTCGCAGCAGCTCCTGGAAGCGCGCCATGGCGAAAATGGGATCGACAACCCTCATCGTGCCCCTGCCGGACCGCTGAGATGGCTCTCGAGGTCGAGAAATGCCCCAAATGGGGCAGTCTCAGAGCCCCATCGGCACGAGGGCCTTCATGGCCAGGGGCGCCAGAAACTGGGCCAAACCCACCGCGCCCGTGAGCAGGGCCCCGCCCATGCCATTGCCCGCCGGCTTTTTCCCCGGAGCCGTGGCCAGCTGGCGAGACGCCTCCGAGATCCGCTTGGCTTCCTCCCCGTCGCCCTGCTGGGCATAGAGGGCGGCGGCGTAGTTGAGATCCTGCTGGGCCTCCTCCTGCTTGCCCTGTTCGGCACGGCTCACCCCCCGGGCCAGCCAGGTGATCGCCGCCTCCGGGCTTTGGCGCAACGCCTCGCCGAACAACCGCTCCGCCTCCGGTTGGCGCCCCCCCAGGGCCGCCGCCACGCCCGCATTGTGCAAGGCCGCATAACTCAGCACACCGGCGTCGACCCCCTGGGCGCCCTGCCAATGGCTGCGCTCCAGGGCGCCGGCATCCAGCTGGGCGCCGCTGAGGTCGCTCTGGCGCAGATCGGTGCCAAGCAGCTGGGCTCCCCGAAGATCCGCGCCCCGCAAGGAGGCGCCCTGCAGGCTCGTGAAGCGCAGATCCGCCCCCCGCAGCACCGCCCCATCGAGGCGGGCCTGGCTCAGGTTGGCCCGCTGCAACTTGGCGCCGGTGAGGTCGGCGTCGCGCAGATCCGCCCACACCAGATCCGCATCCTGCAGCCGGCAACCCGGGCACTGGCGCCGCTCCAGGAGCTTCATCACATCCCCTTCCCCTGCCAAGGCGGAGGCCTCTCCCAGGGCCAGGAGGCTGGCCAGGGCCACGCCCAGGGCAGGTCCCACCCGCCGATCGGGGCCATTCCTGCCGCTGACCATGGCCTGTCTCAACGGGATGGGCCGAATTCAGGGTTTGGTTTTACTTCCTCCCGCTCGCCACGGCCCAGGAGGAGGGACTCTCCTGCAGGCGGCCAGGATTAGGGTGGTTGGATGAACCTGGCGTTGGCCACGGAAGACGGCTGCGCTCTTGCGATCGCCTTCTACCCCCGCTTCCGCTACGACGGCCGGGGGGGAAGGGGTGTAGGCCATGCCGGGGAATGGCTTGGCGGGGG
>Ga0208598_1000073_pt1 | contig 38442 bp, 30 predicted proteins | sample LakMenEpi22Jun12_FD_150726 | JGI IMG/M metagenome (GOLD analysis project Ga0208598, IMG submission 150726) | Freshwater microbial communities from Lake Mendota, WI - 22JUN2012 deep hole epilimnion (SPAdes) | ecosystem: Environmental > Aquatic > Freshwater > Lake > Epilimnion/Euphotic zone ... | reverse complement strand
ACTAATGCCAAGTTTTAAATTTTTTTGACGATTACTGAGATATCCTTTTGCCATTTTCTTATATTAGTTGAGAGTTTCTAAAATACTTGCAATAAATTTCAAATTAGTTGCATTACTACCCGATAACACCAATTTATCTCCTGCCTCAAGAACCAATTTTCCAGAAAGAAGATTTGCAGTATCATTTGCGGCAATTGGATAATTCTTTAACATTTCAGTATCAGTAGAACTTCTACGATGAATAAGAGTTATATCGTGTGAAGATGCTCCAACATTTGCAACTTGTGCTAAGAGAACTACACCAGTATATCCAACTGGCGCTGTATAAATTTCTGTTGATGCTATACCAACAACTGCGGTAACTGTTTGAAATACATTTAATGCTAATGCCATTTTTTAGTCCCCTCCTAATGCGAGTATGAATGGTGTGATAGATGAAAATAAACTCTTGGAATAAAATGTTCCAGAAATAGTTCCGGTTTGTTGATTTACAATCACTCCATCACCAATTCTAAAATTACCAGAATGATCTGTGGATGTATATACAACTAATCCACCATTTCTAACATCAGTTTCATTTGCTTGAATCGCAACTCCGCCAGCTGCTGGAAGAGCAGATGCAATATTTGTTCCAGATCCAATATATTCAAAAGAATGTCCTGATGCTAATACACGACTTTGTTTAAAGAAGGGGACAGTAGTTCCAACACCTACAATATAAGGAACATTATCAGTAAGAGTAATTGTACAAATACCTACAGAAACTGGTGTTGAACTTTGAATTACATAATATGTTGGAATCAGATTTGCGATTCCTGTAGCAGAGTTTTCTCCAACATTAGGAGAACTGAAAGTTACATTTGGTGGAGTTGATCCATATCCTCTTCCACTGGATACCATTTCAACAGAAACTACAGAACCATTCTTAACTTCTGCCACTGCAGTTGCAGAGATTCCCCAAGATGGTTCAGGAGAACCAATCGTCACATCAGCATTTCCAGTATATCCAGTGCCACCAGAACTTACAGTGACACTTCCAACAGTATAATAAAGATTTTCAAAATAAACTACTTGCCCATCAAAAGGTCTAGAAACATTAATTTTAACGGTTCCTCCTGAAGAATAAGTATGCTGAAGTGTAGAAACACCAACATAAACTTCAAAAGAATTTGGAGATGGAGTACCAACAACTTCAAAAATATATCCTTTATTTCCTGAAGGATAAGTTACAATTCCAGGTCCCGATGAACAAGTAAATGCTAATCCAACAATTGAAACACCCATTCCAACACTAAAATTATGATTTGTTCCTACAGTAATTGTCGTGAGACCTGTTACATTATTGTAAAGAGCATTTGTTACTTCAAGAGTTGGAACATTTAAATCCAAAACAAAAGTATCTGAATTTGCATTTGCTTGTGATGTAATAATTCCTGTGTACTTTCTTGGGCCAACTCCGTCTGCAACTAAACCATAATTTCCAAAAGAAGAGTTAGAATTTGTTAGATCACAAGCAGCACCAGATCCACAAAAAACTGCAACATCATCACAAATAGTAAATAGAGAAACTAACTGAGCATAACCTTCATTAGTAATAGAACAACCAATTCCTCCCTGATTATATTGAGTGTATGAATCAAGAACCATAGATTTTAATGGCCCTATTGCCTTAGAACCATCAATCTTTAAACCAATACTATTTGGAATAAAGTTTGTGCAGTTTTGAATATATGGAGATTGATTGAAATATCCTACTTTATCTGGATTAAATGCAAAGATTGCTTTTCCAGAATTTAGTGTGCCCGTATAAGACATCTCTGCAATATAGTTTCCATTAGAAACATAAAACAAGTCTTGATTTGCATTTTGTGGAGATACTGATACTTCTCTTAAACTGTCACCAACGATTGAGACTTGCTCTGGAATTATTAATGGATTATTTTCTAGATAAGATCCAGCACTAACTTTAACAACTGTTCCTGTTGTTGCTGATTCAAGTGCTGCTCCGATTGTTCTTTTTGCGTCTCCAAGTTTTCTTCCTGTATTGGAGTCGTTTCCATCTGTTGTAACATATAAAATATTTGTAACTGTTGTTCCGGCACTTACTGAAACAATATCTGAATTGATTCCAACCGCACTTTCTCTTTCTCTGCGAACATAAATTTCACCAGAATCAGTATTAAGAGCTAATTCCCCTAAAGCTAATTGCTCTAAAGTTGGCTTTTTACCAGGAACTGCCGACCTTTTTATTTTAATTATAGGTGCTGCCATTCACGATTCTCCACATATTAGGTATTTACCTTAAAAATTAAACTGATATATATCAGTTGTTTTTATTATTTAGATGAATTTAAAACTCATCAGAATTTTTATTTACTCTTTTTGATTTTGATTGTTCTGCTGTGTTTAATTCGTTTATTTTTTTTGTTAAAACTTCAATTGCTTGATTTGCACTCATTATTTTTGCTTCTAATGCAATATTTTGTGCTATTAATTCATTTAATTTTTGCTGATAAACAACGATAATATTCTTAAGTTCTTGCTCATTCATAAAAAAAGGGGAAGATTTCTCTTCCCCTATTTATTAACTTTAAATGAGTCTTAATTGACTATCAGACGAATAAACCACCATCAACAACGATGTTGCTGAGAGCAAGTTCACCACCGACACAAGAAATAACTTCATCAGTGCCACCAGTGCAAGCATTATTAATTTCTAATCCACCAGCAAGAATTGTTGCATAGGTGGTAGCAGTAATAACACTTGCTGCTTCGGTTGCGTCATCAGCAAAAGCAATTCTGCTAGTGCTGTCATCCCAGTAAACTGCTGCCTTTTTAGCAGAACCACTGTAATAGTTGAGGACTAATCCAAGATCCTTATTCAGGTCTGAACCTGGAGCAGATCCATCAACCATTCCAAGTTCAACCAAAGTATCTTCAACAGTCAGTGAAGTGGTATTAACTTGGGTTGTTGTTCCATTAACAAAAAGATTTCCACTAACAGTTAAGTTTGTGGAAACTCCGACGTTACCTGAAGCATCAATTGTTAATGCTTGAGTTCCGTTTGAATGCTGAACAGTAGCAGTCTTAACTGTTGGAACACTTAAAGAAGTACCAACAACTACATCACTAGCAAGTGAAATTGTAAAATCTGTAGTCAATGCAGTAGTTACAATTTGATTCGCAGTTCCAAAAATTGAAAGTGTATCGGCTGTGCTAACAGAACCACCAAGTCCATTGTCACCAGCAATGCTGATGTCTAAATCAAGGTTATCAACATATGCCTTAACTGCTGCTTGTGTTGGTAAGTATGCATTGCTGTTTTCTGCAAGAGTTGTGCTTGAAGAAATACCAGTAATGCCAATACCAGGAGTGCCACTCAATACTAATGTACCGGTAGTGGTAATACCAGTAATATTAATATTAGGTGAAGATATAGTAGCATTGATATTAGATGCCGAAATGGTATTAAAATATCCATTGGTTGCAGAAATTGAAGCATCACTCATTGTGATACCAGAACCGACAGCAAGACGAACACCATTCGCCATTGTTGTGGTTCCAATCGCTACACCATAGTTAAATCCAAATGCATCAGTACTAAATCCAAGAGTTCCACTCTTGAACCACATCATTTGCTTATAAGTATCAGGAAGTGTATTGATTCCTGATGCAGTAAATGAAACTAGTGGAGTACCTTCAGTAGAAGCAATTGCAACACCTGCGTGATTTGCAGTATCATCAGTTGGAGTAATTGATGTTGTATATCCAAGAACAATATCCTTGTTCTCAATATAAACATCTTCACCCTTAAGAGTGATTGTAGTACCACCAATGGTTACGTTACCATTTACAGTTAGATTGTTCTGAATCGTAACTGCGTCATCAATAATTGTGGTTCCACCAGCAGAATTCAATGTGAGATTACCAGATCCAGTGCTAATGACATTTGCGCCGTCAACACCAATCTTAACTCCATCAAACACAGCACCGGCAGATGCAGTTACAATACCCGAAAAACTTCCATTTCTCCATCTCTGAGTTCCAATACCAATATCATAGGTTTCATCTGCACTTGGAACAAGATTAGAAACAAACTTACCAACTACATCAATATTATCTGAGGAATTATCACCCAAATAGACATTTCCAGCAAGAGTGGAAATACCAGTAACATAGAGACTATCAAAATTGTTGGGATCCAACGCAAGACTTGCTTCAAGAGTTGCTTTCGTTGTTGCATCAATTGCTTCAATATTTGAAAGAGTTAAATTACCACCTTCGTCAGATAAAACTTTATCTGCACCAACATAAAGTGAACCTACTGTTGAAATACCAGCAGTTGAAGAACTATCGTAACTAAGATGCGTAAAAGTACCGGCAGCAGCATTTGAAGCACCAATTACAGTACCATCAATATTACCACCATTAATATCAGCAGTTGCAATTGTACCCACACCACTGACATTAAAATCATCAAGTTCAGCGTGACCGGTAACATCAAGACCTGCATTAGCATCAATTAATCCACTAAAAGTTGAAATTCCACTAAATGTGGCATTAGTGAGAGATGCACCATCAAAAGAAGCACCACTGGTAACTGATGCCCACTCAAGAACTCCAGAATTACCTAATTTCAGGAAATATCCTGCAGGTGAACCTCCTTCAGGAAGTGTATAGGTTACTGGAGTAGCGACTGTTGCGGGAGCACGAAGAGAAACTCCGTTGCTACCATTTTTATCTACTAATTTGAACTCAAGAGCATTGGTGCCGTTTTCACGAGTCCAATAACGGGATGAACCATAGAATTTATTTGATGCTGTAGTACCAGCACCAGTACCAAGAAAAAGGTCGTATTGATCTGTTGTGAAACCTGGTTCACCAGCACGTAAGGCTGGAAGGTTTACAAACAGACCTCTTTTTAACTGAATTGTTGGAGAAGCCATTTTTGTTTCCTTGTTTAAATGAACGAACAAACTACTAGTAGTACCAAAATCAATTCAAAAAAAATTATTTTATATCATAAACATTCTTCATTATACTTATTTATTTTTTTTTTAATCTGAAAAATTTCCAGAATCGAAATCAATTTTGTTATCTAAATCAACATCAAGTTTATCAATAAAATCTTGAGGTAGGGTATTATCTTCAACAGATTTTTTTAAAACTTCATCAGGATCTACAAAAATCAATTTTTGTTTTTGCTCGTCAAAAATTAATACATATCCATCAGCAAGGACTGTGAAATCTATTTTGAGTGATTCAAAGTCCATATTAGATTAAATTGAAATTTGTTTATCCTTAAAAATATTTATTTAAAACCCGCCCCCATCAAAATCTATTTTATTGTTCAAATCAACATCAAGTTGATCAACAAATTCTTGAGGTAATGAATCATCTTCTACAGATTTTGATAAAAGAATATCAGGATCTACAAATGCATATTTTTTTAAGTTGTCATCATACATTAATACATATCCATCTTGAATATTATCAATATCAACATTATCCACACCACTTAAACTTTCAGGAACAGCAATTGATGTTCTTACCTTTATTTTTGGTCTAGAAGAAATCCTAACGTTAATTGTCATTAAAATTCTCCTGAGTCTAAATTAATTCTATTATCTAAATCAACATCAAGTTGATCAACAAATTCTTGAGGTAATGAATCATCTTCTACAGATTTTGATAAAACAACATCAGGATCCACAAATATATATTTGTTTTGATTTAGATCATACATTAAAACGTAACCATCTTGAACGTTACTAATATCAATATTTCCAAGGCCATCTAGATTACTACTATCAAGAATTCCAACGGATGTTGTTTCATTTACAATGATATTTCCCTCTACTACTTTTCTTATTTTAGAACTACCATCTATAAGAATTAAATCATAATAATTTCTACCACTACTCAAATTTAATGTTTGAGAATTCGTTAAAGATATTTTTAATCTACCGGCACTTCTATCAACAAAAGTAATTACAAAAGGAGTATATTTTGGAGATTCTGGATATTTTCTAATTTTTGCTGCAGCAGTATAACCAACAAGATTTAATGGAGACCCATCATCTTCTGCGAGATTAAATTCTTCTTCAAAATCGGTTCCTTTATCTAACGTAAAATTGGCTGCATACGTTGCCATCTTGTAGTTATAAATTGTCCAAAAGTATTTATTTGATATTATTTCTGCATTCCCAAAAATGATCGTCCATCATAGATAAGATCTTTATGAGGTCCATTTATATCCACATAATGTAAAAATGCTTGAAGATACCATTTATTTTTAAAAGGTGGTCTCCAATGATATAAATCACATCCACGATACAAACACAAATCTCCTGGATTTAATTTAATTTCAGTTGCATTTGATTGGTCTTCATTTTCACTAAAGAAGATTGAATTAATTCCTTCTTGAGAAAATCCAAGTGCAAGAGTTGCCGATATTTCACAAGATGGACGATCCCGATGAATAACCAATTCATCATTTTCTTTGTAAAGCCTTACATAGGAATATTGAGGGGCAAGATTAATTCCAGTAATATCACTCAAAGGTTCGCAAGATTTCCCTAAAATCGTTTCAATTAATGGATCTGCATAGAAAGAATAACTAAAAGGTGCCTGAGGATCAACAACAGATTGTTGTGCATTAATTCTTACAAAAAAATATTCTTGAATAAAATTAACAAAATCCAATTCAAGAAAGTTTTCTATTACTTGGTATCCTTTTCTTTGGAAAATCATAATTACCTCACTTAAATGCGGGACCGTGAACCCAACCAACTAAAGTATATCTTGTTCCTTTAGTAACAGGTTTAACTTCGTGCAACGTATAAGATGGGAAAAAAATTATTCTGCCTCTTTTCTTTTCTATAATTGTTGGTTCTTTCCCTGTATATAAACAAAGATCTCCACCTTCATAGTCACCTGAATCAGAAAGTTGAAGAATCAAACTCAATTTACGATTTTCTGGCACATTAGTTCCTGATATTGGATCTATATGTTTTTCATAAAAACCATTATCTTCTTCTTTATATTTTGTAAATTGAAAAGTTTCTAATTTTGTTAAATCAAATTGGAAGAATTGATCATTTATTTGATTCACCGCATCCGTAATTTTTCTGTAAATCCATTCGGTATGTTTATTGGCAAACATCCACGACAATTTGCACATACGAACATCTGAATTTACCTGACTAACATTTCCACCAACTCTTGCCAGCTCTTCTGCATATAAATTTCCAAATCTGATAATTTGATCCAATTGATCTTCACAAAAAACATCATCAATAAACGCAAAATTTTGATAATCATATCTCTTTAGGTACCAAAAATCTTGAGTCTTATATTTAAAATCTTCTGGATCTATAATTGGTGCAATTTGATCCAAATTAAATTTAGGTGCAATAAAATATGATGAAATCATTTTCAAAGTTTTGAGATAAAGAATATTTTTTTAAATTTTAAAGATCTTATTTTAATTATTCGTAATGATTTGAAGGCCAGTCAATTTCCAAATCAAATTGGGGCAAATCTGAAGGAAATTCTACAGCATCAATTTGCGAAATTAATGCTGCTTCCAGATCAAAACACTTTTGTGTGTAGTCATTAAGAGCATTTGCAATAAAAATAATATCATTAGAAGTAAATTCTACTGTAGAATTATTGTGTTTCCAACTAAAAGTTTTTTCTGGTGATGATGCAACTATTTGCGTCTTTAAAAGAATCGCAGTTTTTGTTCTTTCATCGGTATTAATTAAAATATTTTTATATAAAATTCCACGATTTTCTGCTTCCCATCTTTGACCCGCATATTCATTTTTAATTGAATTCTTTGCAAATTCTAACCAGTATTCAGCAAATTCAAATGTAAATGAAAAATCTGAATCAAACTTAATCCATCCAAAATTTTCGTGGCCTGCCCAACCCAAATCAGATAATTCTTCATCACTTAATGACTCCATTCCGTGAATATTTTCCCAATTTTCTGGTAACTTTACTGGGTGATTTAAGACCTTGTTAATATTTCTGTCAACCAAGACATAAAAATTTTTTCTAGTCATTCTTTTACTCTTTTTCTAGTTGATCTTCTTTGTTGTGGTTTTTGAATTTCTTCTATGGATTCCTTTGTGGATTTTTGTTTAACTTGTTTTTTAAATTCTTCTTTTATTTCCTCTTTTGATGGTGGAAGTTGTTTGACTTCTTTTGCTGCTTCCAACTGCTTATCAGATTTTTTATTTTCAGGAGAAACTTGCCAAGGAGCAGCACCTTTCCAATGAACGTGATCTATATTATCAACATCCCATCCCCTCCAAGCACTATAATCATCTTTTGGTTTTGTTGCAACTTGAACTCCGGCAGCAGCTGCTATTTGTTCTAGCATTTCAATTGCTTCTACTGGACTCAAAATACACCATAATGAATGATAATCACCTCTCATATTAACTTCAATTGCACCACCAAAAGCAGTTCCTACAGTAATTGAACGAGCACGATTCTTGTTTTGTTGAAGATTTGCATACTCATTTTCTTCATACATTTGATTGATTCTTTTACGAATTGCAGTTTCTTCTTTTTTTGGCATATCAAAAAAATAATTAAATCTTTTACTATTTATTGAGTTGTCCAGGTAATTGTTACGAATCCTCCTGGAGCAACTGTAACTGGATAAGTTTGTCCTCCAGTAATCACAGATGCCAAATTAGTCGTATTTGCTGCAGATCCTGCTCCTCCAGGATTGGAACTGCCCGATCCACCAGGATTTCCTGGATTTCCTGGGTTTCCACCAGATCCAGAATTTCCTGGATTTCCACCAGATCCTGGATTTCCTGATGATCCTGGATTTCCCGGATTTCCTAATGGAGAGGGGGATTCAAAGCTAGAAAAGAAACCTGCTCCACCACCCCCACCACCTCCACCGGGGCTGAATGAACTACTACCGCCACTGCCTCCAGATCCACCAGGAAATACTCCAGGAGTACCAGATCCACCGGACGGACTCCCTCCCCCAGCAGAACCGCCAGAACCTCCAGATCCACCAGGCCCTCCTGGACCACCCACGCCACCGGCACCACCATTTCCACCTGTACCATTATTTCCCGGATTTCCAGAATTTCCTGCTCCACCACCCGATCCATTATTTCCTGGATTTCCTGGATTTCCAGAATTTCCAGTTCCACCAGGATTACCTGTTCCTGCAGATCCCCCTGCGCCTCCAGGAAAAATTAATCCAAATACTGATGAATTAGCTCCAGTAGTTCCTGCATTTCCGGGATTTCCCGGATTTCCACCACTACCTCCTGATCCAGAATTTCCTGGATTTGCACCAGATCCTGGATTTCCTGATGATCCTGAATTTCCTGGATTGGCACCAGATCCTGGATTTCCAGGATTACCGGGGTTTCCCGAAGATCCTGTATTACCCGATCCTCCAGAATTTCCTGGATTTCCTGGATTTGCAGGAGTTCCACCCCTACCTCCATTGCCTCCAGATCCACCAGAACCACCAGATGGTCCACTACCAGAACCTCCTGGATTTCCTGCACCTCCTGCGATGGATCCGCCGCGGCCAGCAGCCAGACCGCCACCGCCACCGCCACCTCCACCACCACTACCAGAATTTCCAGGGGCTCCTGACAAACCTCTATTTCCGGGATTTCCTGGATTTCCTGCATTACCACCCGATCCAGAATTTCCCGGATTTCCTGGATTTCCACCGCTACCACCATTACCGCCTCCACCTCCTCCACCACCATTTCCTGCAGATCCAGGATTTCCAGGATTTCCTGCTCCACCTCTTCCAGAAACACTTAAAGTTCTTAATCTTGAAGGAGCAGTAAAATTTCCCGGAGCATTGAAGGTAATAGAACTCGCACGATCCATAAATCCTGGAGATCTAGATTTTCCACTGGCACCTAATGGCATTTTAGTATTTCTTTATTTCTAAAATTATTTATTACTTAATCCAAATAAAACCAACCTGTTACAATATACTTTGATTCGTTTCCGTGAACTACATTTCCTCTGTGAGTATGAGTGTAAGCAGCTGGCCAAATTGCAATTGAATTTTCTTTGGGAGGAACTCTCAATCTTTGATATAAAAATTCAGTTTCTCCTGCACAATTTTCTCCCAATGTGTTTAGATATAAACTATAAGCCAAGATTCTATTTGCAAGATCTCCCCCATTTTGTTCAGAATGCCAAATATGATATCCGGCACCCGGAATTGTTTTTTGCATTTTTACAGAAGTGCATCTAATTGGAAGATCTCTCAAAATATCAAATTCTGAACTATACTCATCATAACACTTTTGAAGTCCTTCCCAAAAAATAGATAAAGACGATTCATTATTAAAACTTGATAATGAATGATTTTTTAAATTCAAAAAGAGAAATTCATCTTGCTTTTTTGTCTTATCAATTTCTTCAGATTTTTGCCGATCAGATCCAACTCCAGATTGAAATAGTCTTTCAAATTCTTGTATTAAGTGATGACAAAAACCATCAGGATACACATTTTCATATAATCCAATAAAATCTATATATTGTTTGTTCATATTTGGATATAATATTATGTAAAGTTATATAGGGCGATATTACCGTACCAAGTTGTTCCATTATTTGGAGTAAAGAAGGACCAAATATCAGTTGCATTGGCAGTGGTTGTTCTTGATGGAGTTACGTTATTTGGCCATTTTACTGATGCTGGCCATACAATCGTTCTTCCTGCGGTTGTATCATTTGCCAATATTAACGTAAATGATGCAGTTCCTGAAGTTACACCTGTAGTAAATGTAAACGTACAATTACCTGTCAATGTTGCAGTAAACACGTTTCCGTTAGCTAAATTAATAGTCGCAGCAGTTCCAGTATTTCCTAATGCACTAGTAGCTTCAACATAATTTTTTAATACTGCTTTATCTAAAGTTGTTGAAGATAAATCAATTCCCGTAGAATTAATTGTAATTGCAGATCCGACTACCAAATTAGTTCCATTAAATGTTAAATTTGAAGATCCTGCAAAATCTCCAGATGATCTGTACTGAACTTGATTATCAGATCCAGCAGCATTTGAAGTGATTGTAGCCACTCCAGAAGATGCAGTAATTGATAAAGTTCCTCCATTAACGTTAATAACTGTAAGTGCAGTGCCGACACTTACATTATTTTTTCTTAACTCTACTCCAGAAATAACGTTACTTAAACTACTACCATCACCAATAAATTTATTAGCTGTTACAATACCACTGAATGATGCTTGAGTTCCAAAGAGTGATGTTGTATGAGTTGTAATACCAGAAAATGTAGAAACTCCAGTAACATTTAATTGTTGCGAAGTTAAATTAGTAGTACTTGTTACACCTAATGTAGTAATTCCAGAAACTGTAAGGAAAGTTGATCCAACAGAAATAGCACTAATAACATTACTAGAATTAAAATTTGTTGCATTTACTGTCGCAAAAGTGCAAACTCCAGTAACATTTAATTGTTGTGAAGTTAAATTAGTAGTACTTGTTACACCTAATGTAGTAATTCCAGAAACTGTAAGGAAAGTTGATCCAAGAGAGACTGCAGTGAGATTTCCTGTTATATTTGGATTATTCGTAAGATCATATCCAGCACCATTGCCAACAAGAATAGTTCCCGCAACAGGAGTTGATGTTAGATTTGTACCACCTTTGTTTAAAGGAACTGGACTTGTAAGATTATTTGGATCTTGATAATAGGATCCATCTTGTCCATCTAACTTATCTGCATCAACATCACCTCCTTGGGCAGAAGTTTTAATTCTTACTGCACCATCACCATCAAAAGCAAATGTTGATTTCTTAAATTTAGAAACTCCAACGTTTGTGTAATTTACATCTCCAAGTATACCATCAACACGATTTAATTTAAGATTTACATTTCCATAGTAGGTTGTAATCCCCGATGAAGCATCAAAAGAAGTTCCAGTAACTGTAAATGGTTCAGTAGTTCCAATTCCAACACCTTTTACAACTTTTTGGAAGGTGCTATTTCCAGATAAAAACGTATCAATAGTAGCAGATCCACTTCCAAGACGAGTTGGTGAAATAGTTCCAGAAATAATATTAGATGCGTCAATATTAGTTCCTGAGATTACCGAATAATTACTTGCGCTTGTTGAAGAAGTATTAACTACTTTATTATATTGAACATTTTGTTTTGTAAAGGTGGCAATTCCAGATCCTGTAGATCCTAGAGAAACAGCACTTACAGACAATCCATTAATTGAAGCAAGTGCATCTCCTCTTAAACTATGCAGAGTAAACCCATTTGTAATTACAGATCCAATAAAGTAGAAATATCCTGAAGTAAGTCCTGAAGGTAATCCTACACCTACAACTTTAACAGCATCTCCAGTAGAGTAACCGTGATTTAGTAAAGTTATAAAATTAGAGCTTGTATTTACTCCAGATCTTGTTAAAGAGTGTGTTCCAGTTCCAGTGCTGGTCAAATCAAGAATATTTAAAAGTCCATAATTTGTATAAAGTTCAACAGAAGTTATTCCAACCTTTTTAATATAATAAGTTTGATTATTCGTTAATCCTCCAATTACAGATCCTGCACCAATATTATAAATGACAGGATCTCCGTCAGAAAATGTATTTACACCAACAATAATTCTATTTTGAGTTGTATCAATATCACTTAAAGAATTAAATGATGTAGAATACCCCACACTTATATCTGTAGATAATCCTATAGCATCATTATCTGAAATAAAATCTGGAGATGTTATAGATGCAGCAAATTTGGTATTATTTGTTAGTTTTGTATATAATCTAGTCTCTACAGAATTAACAGTAACAGTTGCATAATTTGTTCCACTTATTGGAACACTTGTAATTCTTAATATATCATTTGCAGCATAATTTCTCCCACCAAATACAAAATCAACATCTATAATTTGCCCAGAAGAATTAACGGTTACATTTGCAACTGCCGATGTTCCTATACCCGTTGATGTCGCAATTGAAACATTGTTATAAGTTCCCTGCACATAACCAGATCCACCAGATAATAGTGTACTAAGAACTAATACACCCTTAACTAATCCAGTAGTTCCGTATCCAACATTATGAGGTGTAGTTACAATTCCAATTGCAACATTATTATTTGCAGATACAATTTGTGTACCATTTGTAAAATTATAATTTCTTGTAGAATCACTTAGAACTAGATATTGACTATCTCTATCGTTGATTAATCTATATGTTAGAGTTCCAATTCCCGTAGATTCAACAACAAGATCTCCAGAAAGTAAATCTTTTGGTGGAACATCATCAACTAACGACAATCTTGCATCAGTTATTGTACTGATATAATATCCAGATTCTCTTGCGACAGAAATTAATTCAGAATTAATTTGTCCGGAAGAATTTAAAATAACAACTGCATTTGGTACTGAACTTGTAGATGCATTTTTATCAATAAAATCACCAAGACGATCATTTAAAAATGTTCTTTGTGCCTTTTGTGTGCTAAGTCTATAGTCTTGAGCGCCACCAGGTTCGTTATCACCTAAACCAATATCAGCAGATACTTCTGTAATTTCCGGACTATTTCCAATTTTAAATTTAAGGCTTGTTAGTTCACCGATTGTAACAGTATTATTAAATATAATATTTCCAGTTCTATTAAATGCTGTAATTGCATCACCTACTTTAAAGTCACCAAGTTCATTTGTTCCTGAAGTATAAACTCGGCCGCCCCTTTCAGATACTTGCTCTTTTGTAGAGTCAACAATTCCACCATTTTGTGGAAGTGCATTATAATCATTTCCAGATCCAACATATTCCCAAGTATGAGAAGATGAGTTAATAATACTTGGACGATGGAAATAACAGAAATAATTTTCAGGTAGAGATGATACATTTTGAATACTTTCTCCAGTTTCTGTCGTTCCAACCGTAACATCAATCGTATAATAAGATGTAATTCCAACAACAGATGTAACTGATGCTGTTTGTGGTGATGGGCTATGATCTTGAATTGTTCCTACAGTATTAAAATCTACACCACTTTGTACTGAAACAAGAAGTTTATTAGAAGTAAATGTTACTGCATATCCAGAAGCACTAGTAAATGTTTGTGTAATTAATCTTCCAGGAACAAAAGCATATGAACTTGAATCTAAAGTAAGTTCTTGATAATTATTATGGTAAGATGGAATATTTTCTACAAAAAATTCATTATTTGACTTCTGTAACGTATGAATACCAGAAGATGTATTAGTCAGATCAACAACTTTAGTTAAACTAATATCTTCATAAAGTTTAATGGTATTAATACCAACATAATCTACAAAATATTCTTTTTTATCCACCAATCCACCAATAGCACCAGAAGAACTTTTTATATAAAGAACTGTATCAGAATCTGTGAGATTATGAGATGTTATTGTAATTTCATTTGAAACTGTGTTAATTCCCGAAACACCATCAAAAGTGGTAGAATATCCAACACTTTTAAAAGTACCAGTTACATCTTGATAACTTTGATTATAAAAACGAAGAACATAATTTGTTTGTTCTTTTCCACCCAAACCAACAATTTTTAAAGATTGATTTCCATCAACTACAGAATTTGCAGCAACAATTCCTCTATCAAATACAAAAGAATTTGGACTAAATCCTTTGGATCTAAGTGCATTAGTTCCAAAGTTTGTAGCAGAGTTTGTAATAGAGAGATATCCACCAGATTCAGATAAAGATCCATCTTGGCAGAAAATTTGGAAACAAGATACTAATTGAGCATATCCATCATTAATTGCTCTATATCCAATACCACCAAAAGAAACTAGAGTAAAAGCATTTGCAACTATAGATTTTCCTTGTTCAGGAACTCCACCAATCGCAGGATTTTCTGCTTCATTTGGAATAGTTGGTGTATTTGGTGTGACAACTTTATTCCCATCAACCAAAATTCCATTACCGCCCAAGAAAGAAATTACTGAACAATTTTGAATATATGGAGATCTTGTAATTACGGGTTTAGTATCTGTAACTGCATATCCAACTCTAGAAGTTGTTGCATCTAATGGATCATCAAATGATAAAGCATAGTCAAAAGTGTATTGGGGAACCCCACTAATAACGTAATCTCTTAGAGTAATTCCAGACACATAGGCTCCATTACGAACCCTAAACATATCTTTTCCGGCACTTTGAGGTCTTACAATAGTATTTCTAATATTATCCCCAATAATGCTAACATCTTCATAAAGAATAATGGGATTATCTTCTACGTAATCACCAGTCTCAACAAATATTACAACTTTTCCACCTCTCTGCGATGCTAATTGTGCTGCTTTTTTAATAGTTTGTACTGGTAAAAGAGTACCATCATTCGCATCATTTCCTTTTGTAATAGAAACATAAATTCTATTATCAAAAGCACCTAAACTAGGTGCAAAAGACAAGTTTCCAAAACCATCAGTAACAATAGATTGCCCTGCAATTCCATCTGATGTTGGATATTTTATATTTGATACAGTTAATATTCCAGATATATTTAATTGCTGTGTGGTTAAATTAGTAGTACTCGTAACTCCTAATGTACTAATTCCAGATGAATTAATGTTTGTTAAAGTAGCATTGGTACTATTCAGAGTTGTAACAGTACCAATTGTACCACTTAAGTTTGTAATAGTACTTGATTCACTATTCAGAGTTGTAACAGTACCAATTGTACCACTTAAGTTTGTGATAGTACTTGATTCACTATTCAGAGTTGTAACAGTACCAATTGTACCACTTAAGTTTGTTAAAGTAGCATTGGTACTATTCAGAGTTGTAACAGTACCAACACCACTTACAAGAAGATTTTCATTTGTGACATTGGTTGCAGTTGCAACACCAAGAGTTGTAACTCCGGAAAAAACTTCAAGTCCATTATTGAATGTTGCAAGTCCTACAAAAGTAGAAATACCCGTTACTTGAATATCATTGAATGTATTAGGACCATTGACAATGGAAGTTTCAATAGTTGCAATTGTTGTTGCATCAAGAGAAGTAATGTTCTGAAGTTGTCTTGCAGAACTAATAACTTGAGTATTATTAATTAAATATGCATTTGAAGATGTGACTCCAGAAATTAAAATATCACCAATCACGTGAAGTTTTGATGTTGCAATTGTTGTGCCAATGCCAACATTTCCTTGAGAATCAACTAGTACAACAGTTGATCCACTACCTACTTGAAATGGATTTAATGAAATATTTGTAGCAATACCAATATTACCAGCAACATAAACATCACTATTAAATGTAGAGACTCCTGCAACTTCAAAATTCGTAGTTGTTATAAGTTCATTGATGTCTAAATTGCCACTAATTTTTACATCACCTTGAGCATAAAGTGCTGTTTGACCTGTAGAAACTGGTGAACGAATATCAAGTAAAAAAGCAGGATTAGCTGTTCCAACACCAACAGACTGTCCAGATCCTGTAGGGCCTGCGATTACAGTAAAAATTGTTCCACCAGTTCCAACTCTTAATTGGTTAAAAACTGTTGCAATTCCAGTAATACGTGCATCAGTAGCAGCAATTCCACCTAAAACGTGAAGAGTATGATTTGGAATTGAAGTGCCGATACCAACTTTATTGGTAGTAGCATTTGCAAGAATAAGGTTTTGATTGACCTCTAGGCCATTTTTTACAACAAAATTCTTATTAATAGCCACGGTTCACTATCCCCGTTAAATTTTAAATATTTATCTATGCAACGTTCCTGATAATAACTTTTGCAAGTCCTGTATGCCCACCTTGTCTTGTTGAAACTATTGTTACGGACCCATCAGTATATCCACTTCCACCTCCACCACCTCCACCACCATTACCACCTTGCCCCCCCGTTGCACCATTTGCACCATTTCCACCGCCGTTTAATCCAAGTCCAGCAGTTTGTCTAATTGCATATCCAAATTTATGTCCTCTATTAATAAATGCCGTATTTGGAACAATATATCCATCAGCATTTACTAATTGAACTGTACCAACGTCTTGACAAGGAGAAAATCCTCTATTTAACCAATAGGAATTTCCTGGTGCAGTTCCTCCCTTGGAACATCCAAGAACTCTACCACCATCAGGTGCAGATGCTCTACTATCTTCTGAATAAATTGCTACTTGTCCGGATACGGAACCAAAAATTCCACTTGTTGTTGGTAATGTTCCTGGCAAATATAATCTGCCTCCAGCACCAGCACCTCTTCCAAATCCATTTCCGCCTGCAACATTAACACCACCACCATCTCCACCATTACCGCCATTACCAGCGTTTCCTCCACCACCTACAGATGCAATGAGAGAAGATTTCCTCCATAAAAATACTGCTGCTCCACCAGATGCTTGAGGAAGTGCGGAAACAACATATTCAACATTTTTTTGCAAGGTCATTCTGATTGTGGATACTCCTCCTTCTCCTCCTCTATATCCACCATTACTAACGCCAACACATCCATATAGTTCTACGAGAACATCAATATCAGTTTCTGGAGCATAAAAAGAGTAGATAGTTCCTGCCGGATCTCCTGCTTCTGCCGCAAGTGTAAAAGATTCAAAAAACACATTTGTACTTGATAATGATGCTGAAGAACCACCAGTTTGATTGACTTTTTCTAAATTGATAATTTTTCTAGCGGATACAACAGAAAAAACTGCAGTGTTACTTGTCAATGGAGAATTGCTTGCTATTGAATTAGAAACAGTTGCAGTAACATTATAATTTCCAATTGCAGTTCCAGAAATTGAAAGTGTTGAACTTGTTGCTCCAGATACAGTAAATGTTGACCCACTAATGGAATTGGAACCGTTATTTAATGCAACTCCATTAATGTGCCACCGATAAGCAACAGATCCTCCATCATTTGAAGATGCAACAATAGAAAAAGTTGTCGTAGAAGTTTGCGAAACAGTTTGTGATGATGGTTGTGATGAAATAGAAACTAATGGATAAACTGTAAGTGTTGCTGTATTGGAATTGATTGGCTCATTTACTGCATTTCCTGTAGATCTTCCAGACCCTACTTCCGTAATTCCTGTTGTGTTATATGCAGATGCAATATAATCAGCCTGAACGTAAAATTTTGCCCCATTTCCATTTGGACTTACAATATTTGACATTGTAAGTGTAGTTGTTCCCGATCCAGATAATGTAGCACCAAGATATGATCCATCAGTTAATTGACCATAACCATCAGCATACCACTGATATGAAATAATTCCTGTGTTTGTTGCCGGATTTGTCGGACTTTGTGACGGAAAAGTTGCTGTTGCAATACCAACAAAAGTTACAATTCCAGCATTAGCAACAGAAACAGATGTTGGGTGGGTTGTAAATGATAAAATAGGACCATTTAAATCTAAAGTAGTCTGTTTATTAATCATTTTTTAATTTTCCTAGTTGACAAAGTTTTGCCCAATAACAACTCCATACCAAGTTAATCCACCATCAAAAGTCTTAAATGAGTAGATATCAGACCTATTTGCAGTAGGAGTTACGATTGGAAGAACTCCACCACCAGACCAATAAACAGGAAGTGCGGTACCTCCAGAATTTCTAATATCATCAATGTCCACAGTATAACCACCAGTAGAATTTTGCGATATCTTAATTGTGAAGGAACTTGATCCAGATGGTGGATTGGTAACTGTAAATTGATTTACGTTTTCAGTTAAGGTTAGATCAAATGTTTGTGCTTGAGAGAGATCAAGAGTGACTACATTTGAAGAACTTGAAACTGTTTGAACAACTTCAGTGTATGTCTTTAATCTTGTAAGACCTTCAACATCTAGTTTTGCTCTTGGGACTGTTGTTCCAATACCAACAGAAGGTCCACTTGTCGTGATTGTTGTTCCGCCAGTGCCAACTACAAGAGTTGTTGTAGTAATAATACCAGCAGTAATTCTACCAGATGAACTATTCAGATCATACGCACCAGTTGCAGTGATGATTCCACTTACAAATACATTGTTTGCAGTGATAATTCCAACAAACTGTGCAACTCCATTTACATAAAGTGATGTAGATGATGTTCCAACTGCACCAACTTCAAGACTAAATCTTGGAACTGATGTACCAATGCCAACATTATTCAGTGCAGTATTATAAATTCCACCACTAATTTGCGTCCATCCAAGTGCTGCTGCATTTAGATTTGTTAACGCGCTACCATCACCAGAGAAAGAAGTTGCATAACAAGTTCCAATAATATTAGTATTTCCATTGACGTGTAACTTGAAGGTATTTGCTGTTGTTCCAATACCAACTCCATTTTCATCAACAGAGAATTGAGTTGTTCCAGATCCAACCAGAAGTTTTGCAGTTCCTGGTGAAGTCGTTGCGATACCAACCTGATCAAAGAGACCAATATTCAATGTCTTGGAAAGACTGATTGCACCGAAACGATACCAATCATTATCATTTGTATAAATCCAACCAACATAACCACCAGCAGTTGGGTTATCAAGATAAATGATATCTCCTGGATTTCCTGCAAGAGCTGGTGTTGCAATTCCAACTGTATACTTTCTAGAAACAGTTGAATCTCCCTGCAAGAACAATGAAAATGCTTCAATACCTCTTGTTGAAGTAGAGGTTACCTTGTTACTGAAGATTACTGGTCCATTAAATTCTGATGTTGCTTTACCATCAGATCCACCTTCAACACGAATTGAACGTGTAAAGGATCCCTCCGTTGGGGTAATAACATTTAATCCCTGTTGAGTTCCAATATCTTCACCAGTAATCGTTTGAATTGGGGTATCAAAAATTTCTTCTAATCCAGTAACTGTACTTAACTTCTTGTTACCTGCATATGAAATACCCTTATCATTCATTCCTGTGTAGAAGTTGATACCACCATTCTTTCTTGTGGACTGTGAGAGAAGTTCTTCTTGTGGAGAAATTTGACGATCTTGCTTGTCTGGGAATGCAGTTGAATAGTTACCAGGACCAAATCCAACATATTCAAATGTATGCCCAGAAGCACGAATGATTGAGTGTCTTCTTAATTCAATGGGTTTAATTTCAATCTTTCTTACAACTGCTCCAACAGAATGAGTTGCTGCTTTACTTCCAAGAATACCACGAAAAACTGTAATTGGATTCGTAGCACCAACAATGCTACTTGTAGAAGTTGTTGCCCTAACCCGCATTATTTCATCATCAATCATCAAATAATCACCAATATTGACATCAAGACTAGAAACTGATGTTAAGTTAATTTGATCAGTCGTTGCATTGATAATGGGACTTGAAAGTGTAGTAGTAATTCCCGCATAAATGGTAGACATTCTACCATTCAGATTTTCATTATCCACAGTAATGACACCATCATTGGATGTTATACCTTCACGATATGCAAAGAGATTTCCTGTTGCTGTTGGGGCATTTGCAGACACTCCAATATTAATTTTAAAAGATGTGTTATTTACATTTTCAGTAACAACAAAATCTCCATTATATAAACTTTCATTTGCACCAACAATACGAACTTTACTATCAACTTTTAATCCGTGATTATTGATTGATGTTACCAGAGCAATTCCTGTTGTATTATCATATGAAAAAGCACTGATACGAATTGCTTCTCCAGTTAGATAGACATATGCATTTGATGTATCTGTTGCACCAATTCCTGTAGTAGTTCCAACTCCAATGGCACTGGTTGAAGTTATAATAAAACTCTTTGCTGCTCCAACTTGAACATTTGTAATTCTATAAACATCATTAAATGGAGCATATACTTCTGAAGAAACACCAGAAATTCTTACAGTATCTCCAACATTATCATAAACACCCGTGACGGTTACAACTGCTTGAGTGTATCCAGTGGTTGTACCAACACCAACAACTGCAAGAGTATTTCCAATACCATATGCAGATCCACCATCCATAATCTTCACATCAGTAATGGTTCCAGATCCATCTACTGTGATTTTTGCTGTTGCGTGTTCACCAGTAATTGATCCCGCAAATCCAACAAGTTTTGCATTGTAGAGATCACCTGCAGTACCAGATCCATAACCAGCACCTGCAGTTGTAAGAGTGAGTCTTGTGATACGGTTCAGTCCGTGATCAATATTTGTATGAATAGTATGAGATGTATTGCCAATACTAGAAACAATATCAGTTAAACCAACACCAACATCAGAATCTTTTAAAAACTTACCAATCGTTTCTTTAGTAATGCTGTTACGAACATCATTAACCACAACCTCTCCGATTAGAGATGATGATGCAGCACAGATTGTTTCATCAGGATCTGATTTTGGATTATCACGATTAACTTGTGGATAAAGTTCTTTGACTGGTTGAGAAAATTTTTCTTCCGTAAATGGTGCAACAGTTGGACTGTTAGACGCATTCAATATTGTAATATAGTAAACTCCATCTTGCTGTCCCGCAACATACTTTTGAGATTCTTGTGTTCTATAGATGTAATAAGTTTCTTTGTATTGCTTTCTCTTAAAATATGGAAGAGAAGTTGTTCTTGCTGAAGTATTGTTTGAAAATGTTCCGGGACCAACTATACTTGGAATATTAACATTAAATTGCTTTGCACTACTGATTCCAATAACATCAAATGTCCCATTAAATCCAGAGTTTGCAATTCCCACTAAATTATTTGAACTTTTAATATTTACAAGTTCAACCTTAGATCCAACAGAAAGATTATGAGGAAGTTCTGTAGTAATTTTTGCAATGTTTGATGACCATTCCGCATTTGCAATGAATCTAAAATTTCTTTGTTCATTTACATTTAACAGATATCCACTTCCAAAATTTCCAAAATATGTTTCAATTTCTTCGTCTATTTGTCCGATAGAAGTATTAGATTCCTGAATAATAAATGCATCAACTGGAGGTCTTGCTACAATTGCTCCAGTGCTCTTTGGAATTACATATCTAACACGATAAAGAGTATCATTTGTTGTGCGATTATCTTGTTTACGTTTAATATAAGTTCTTGGTGTTGCTGCTCCAAGTGATGTTGATCCAAGTCCTACGATTGTGGAATAGATATTATTCTCGGTAGATGCAGTAGCAACTTGAATATACCATTGTCCATTTGTACTATCATATTGAATTGGATGCCCAAGATCTCCAGAGTTTTTATCAGTAACTCTACTCACAATAGATAAAATTCCACCCCTATCGTTAATTGAAATTGCATTTGATGCAAGAGTAGAATCTGTTTCAGTTTTCGCAAGTTTGATTTGACTTGTTGATAATGTACCATCTACAGTGTTTGTGATCGCATAATAAACAGTATTTGGCACAATTCCATCAGGCAATTGTCCATTATCACTTAAAATTCTTACAGACTCTCCACTATAAAATGTATGATTACTAGTAAGATTTAAAGTGTTTCCATTAGTAACATTATTTGCAGTTCCAATCCTTGCGACAGTAAATTTCTTTTCAGAGCTGGATTGGGACCCAGACATTACAATACGAGCACTGTATTCAGCAGAAGATCCACTTGATGAAATTAAAACTTTCAGTGCATCATTTTCTCTTGCACCAATACGATATCCTTCCAATACATTTTCGGGTGGAATATCTGCGTTGGTTTGATTATAAAGATAAAGATTTCCCGTAGACGCAACACCAACAGTTTTGTTTACATCAATTGCATTAAATTCAATTGCTGTTTCCGTGAGAGGTAATTCTTTAGGAGGAATAATATGAGTAATATATCCAAAATCATCTTGAGGGAATGCATTTTTTCTAAATCCCGATGCAACTAGTGCTTTTGATCCAAAGTTAGAATTGGAGTTTGTAACAGACTGATCACCACCACTATCAGTTGAAAAATGCTCTGCATATCCGATTGCAAAAATAGAAACGTTTTGAATGAACGCTTCATTGATAGTCTTAATATGGAAGTTACGATAAGATGGTTTAAAGATTGCTCTTGAATTGTTACTTATAGTTTCATTTCCAGGTTTGGTACTATCATCATATTCACCTGTTGCTGAATTGTAGAGAACAAAAGCATTATCATCCTTTTGAAGACCAATGCCAGTAAATTGAGCAATGACCATTGATTTAAATCCACTTGCCTTATCACCATCAGCAAGAACACCACACATTCCATACACAGATCGCAAAGAAATATTAAAAATATAGGGTGATGCAGAAGTAACAGTATCTGATGATAAAGTCAGTGATGCATTAGTTACACTCGGAAGTGCAAGAATTGGAGTATTTTGAACTTGATATTTGAAATTAGTATCATCTACTCTTTCAGTAACAACAAACTGTCCATTATAAGTTGACTCGGAGACATTACGAATTCTAAATGCAGTATCAACATCCAAACCTGATACTACAGATGCAGTAGTAACAGTAATTGTTGTTGATGATGTTACCCCATCACCAGATTTAATGCTCGTAATTCCAACTTCACCACCAGTAGGTCCAACAATACGATATTCATCAATTTTTGGTTGAATATCTAGACTGGAACTTGGATAATCAGGTTCAATTGCACGACCAGATGATTGACCATAAGCAAGTCCAACTTTTTCATAATACATATCCAAATCTGTACGATCTGTCGTATAATTGCCAATAAAAGTATCATCAATACTTACATCATTTGTACCATCAGCATACTCAAAGCACGTTAATTTGTGGTGAGAAAAATTAGGGACAAATAGGTTAGTAGTATAATCAATAAAACATTGTCCGTTTGGATCAGCATCAAAAATTGAAAATTGCCAAAAATAACATCCACCAGTTACACGGAAAATTGTAGATCTTTCTATATTATCATTTGTTGGATCTGGTACATATTTTGGACGAATTTTTGTTTTACGAAGATCTAATCCGACAATTGATGTGCCACGAGGAACAATCACTCCACCGTGAATACTATTCAATTTATAGAGAGTATTGCTTGATGTTGTAACATCAAAGTTACTTGTTAAATCAAAAGGTGGAAAATCGTTTGAAGTTGTTCCATCTCTTAATTTAAAATTATTTGATCCATCAGGAATCCATCCAGGACGGTTATCTACAATGTGATCTCCAGGATATAAAAGAATTGTGGTCTTTCCAAATCTATCATTGTTCAGTCCCCTCTGATATGAAAATCTTGATGCTTCAATGAGAGCACGTTGAATCGTTTTAAATGGACGAGTTAGTGAATTTCCCGTGTTTTCAATACTATCAGTTGAATCAAGAGAGTTTGGATCAACGTAGAGAATTGTTCCTCTTACAGACTTCAAAAAATTATCTAATCTTGAAAGACCCATTTTATTAGTGCTTATAGTTTCCGTTATGGATTATTTATCATACAACAAAACCACCCGAAGGTGGTCTTGAAGTCACACGGAAGGAGTTTGGTTAAGTATCACCTTGATTATTATACCACTCTTTTTCTTTCCAAGTCAACCTTTTTTCCAATTCTTTATCAAAAATCATTAAGTATCTATGTTTGCGACTTCTGTCTTTCCATTCACCCTCTACACCTTTTACAGAACCTCTTGAATGTTTAGTTCCATCAGCATAATAAAAATCTTTTTTTGGGTCTGTTAACCCATAATACTTGAAATTACAAGCGCGGTAGATAATTCCGTTGTGGCGAGTAGAATCAGCGTAGCTAAGAATAGCAGAAACATTTGCATCTTTTTTAAATCTCCGTATGCAACGACTTAAGAACCAGGATGTGATATTATATTCTTCTTTTTGTATATCTGGATCGACACATAATCTTGAAAGTTCGTATAATCCATCTTGCTGATCACGATCTAGACCAAATGCCCCGACCGCTATTTCTGGGACGGGGATCTTAGTAAAGACGCAAGCAGCGAGACAGTTACCAACGTGCAAAAAATCACAAATATTGGATTTGAATAAACCGTAGTTGTATCCACTTTTAAAATCTTTTGATTCGTCTTTAAGATAATGATGAGTATAAAGAAGGTTTTTGATTTCCTCTTTACACACCTTATCTATATAAAAATCAGATTTCATTAAGTATTTTTACTCAATTTTGTTTGGATTCCAAAATATATTCTACGGTATTTGCAATGTCATTCATAGCTACACGAAGATCTGGTTGCTGTCCCGATTCTTGTCTTATCACTGGACGGGAATCTTGAGTTAATACCCATCTCCACTGACTCATTTCTTTACAATACCAAAGATTAATCTTCATTCTTAAAATGCTCCAGTTTAATCCAATTTATAAGAGCATTCAATTCCATCATAAAGGAATTATTGACTTCTACATCTGGCAAGTCTTGATACACTTCTTTAAGTTCTTTAAATGCTTCTTCTTTTTTTAATGTGTCATCACGATAATATTCTAACGCTTCAATAACAAGTTTGCGATCTTTTTGTGAGAGTAAAGACATAAGAGTTGTGATAAAAACTCAAGCCCCCGATCTGATTTGAACAGACGACCGATGGTTTACAAAACCATTGCTCTACCACTGAGCTACAAGGGCAAATTAATCAACAGGCAACATTTCAGGATTTTCCAGTTCAACGTCAAATAACATTGGATGGCACTCCTCATCAATCAAATAGAATGATGTTCGGTACAAATCTTCTGGATCGTATCTTAATTGTTGGTCTGCTAAATGAATAACTTCCAAATCTTGCATTGCACAATCAGGAAGTTCATCAAAAGTAAATGGAATGTGATTTATAAAGTACATTAGAACAATTTGAGTTCCTTTATTGTACCAACAGTATGCGGCATCAATTCTGTACTTCATAGGATTAGTTCCTACTTTGGTTTATTTAGAGTATAAACTCTAATACCTGTGGTGAGATTCGAACTCACGCTTGAACGATTTTAAGTCGTTTGCCTCTTCCGCTGGGCTACACAGGCATAAAAATCATCCTTGATAGGTTCTTGGATGATACTTCAAATACTCAAAGAATGTCAACTTCATTTCTTTTTGTGTCATACCACAGTGTTTTGCTGCAGCAGGAAGAGTCATTTTAGAGTAAAACAAACCTTCGTTTGCCTCTTGAACATTTTGTGGTGTTGTTTTCACAGGAGGTTCCCAAAGGTTTGTTAGATTAATTTTAAATGGATACATATTTTAAAAAAGTATCGTGCGTAAAATTTTTACCGGAAATTTTTGCCCCTCAAGGGGATTTTAAAGCGGATTTACATACGAGACTGTTGTTTCATCCAGTGTATCACGAACATATTGTAGCACATTCATAAATTCATCAACAGTCTCACAGGACACTTGTCGTTCTGACCCTTCGTTGGAATAAAGATACACAACTCTTTTCACTGGATCAACAACGCAACGTGTCAGATATTCTTTGTCATCATCAGTTGATTGAGTTTCTGTCAACGATTCGTCTTGCATTGGTTCGTTTGTTGATTACTGAGTTATCATAGCACGATGCGGGAGCAGTGTCAACTGTTGTAATTTTGAATGATGCTGGCATTATTTTGATTCTCAAGACTCATTAATCCTCCTGGATAATCGGTAGGAGTAGGAATTTGTTGACCTTTCTTTTCAAACCACAAATTAACTTGAGAAATTGATTTTAAAGATCTAATTTTATTTGTAGCAGTCGTAACTCCAGTTACAATCGGATAACCCGTTACAATTGGATCTGTAGCAATGCCAGTCAAGAAATTTCTGACTTGATTTCTCAATATTTCAATTTCAGTTACAATATTTGTAATTGATGTTGCTGCACCAGGATTAACTGAAGATAAATTTGAATAAAAATAATAAGATCCTAAACTTGAATTAGATGTTGTAACTAAACCGATCGTTCCTGTAATTCCAGCAGCATCACCGAATTCATATGCAGTTACTCCAATACCTAAATTTGAATTTGTAACGACAATATCGGTTTCTCCTTGCCTATGAAATTCTGGAGTAATGTTAAGAGTCTCAACATTAGGATAATGCCAAGCAGATAAAATATCAGGAAAAACTTGACCAGAAACACCCACTTGACAAATTGGAATTTCATCTCCGGTACAATCATACGTAAAAGTTGAAATTCCTGCCATATAAACAACTTTTGCCGCAGTACTATCATTAACTGAACCAATATCCGACACTAATGGCCCACCACTAGTATTATAAACATTATTAATTATTGTTACAATTTCTTGCTTTTTATTATTAATAGTTTGTATTTTTACTAAAGCATCTTGATCTAGTGCTTCTAAGACAGTAGTATAATTATTTACTCTTTCTTGATCTTCAGCTTCATATTTTGCAGATCTTGATTCAGCAAGTGATGCAACTTCTTTTTTCCCTGAAGTATCTATTTCAGTATATACAAATTGTCCAGCAACACCACCAGTTGTTGTTGGTGAAAATGGATTAGGCATTGTTCATATCCTCCGTATATTCAACTTGAAGTTTTTCCACGTCTTTTCTTTCGGCATAAATGATGTAACTACAATCAATTCCACTACCAGAATTGTTAGCAACATTAATTTTTCTTCCCCACTCTATACTTTTAACAAATAATTCTTGATAATAAGAATGTGGAGTAAAACTTACAGTAATTGTTTCTGGATCAATTAAATTAATCCAATAATCTGGAAGATTAATTATATTACTACCAATTAATCTGCCCCTGTGATACACACCTATTTCTGGACCCTCAATACAGGCGTGTCTTAACCTCATTCCAAGTTTAGATGGATGCTCAATATCAAATAATTTAAATGGTGCAGCAACACTTGCAAAAATTCCCAGATCTGCTTGGACAATTGGTGCTTGGATACGGCCTCCAGCAGTTACATTTTGATCTATTTGAACATTACCAATTCTCATATTGTAATGAAGCCAAGGTTGACAAGCATCTCCTGGATAATCGTCATCTCCAGTAATGCCCTTTGCAACATAATCATATCTTGTCGAAAGTTTACCAAAAGTTTCTTGATCTGAACAATGGGAAGTGTCTGTACTTTGTGGAACAAATTCTCCTGCTGGCATTTTAAATCTCCTTATTTAACATCATAGTGATATCCAGAAACTGAATATTCGTTATTATTTCCCGGGTAATCTGCTGGGCTTTCTCCCTCATATTCTGGAATTAACCTTTCACCATCCATACGAGTTCCAAAAATATGATAGAAACAATGAATTGGAATTCCACTTCTTGATTGAAGATAAATTTTTTCCTCATCGATTCTTTTTATGATCACATCTTGATGTGCTCCAATTGGAGTGAGAGATACAGTAATTGTTGTAAAATCAACTAGTTCCTTCCAATACTTTGGAAGTTCAATCTCAGTTCTATTCAGAACCTTTCCTCTCACATAAACATCGTTGGACGGTCCCTCTGGACAAGTATGTCGAAGCCTCCACCCTTCTTTTGTTGGGTGAGGAATATCAAAGTTCTTTTTAGCAGAAAGGATATGCCCACCGCATCTTGACTTAACTTCACCCTGAGCAATAATATCTCCCCCCGAATGAATTCGATTATTCACATCTAAGTTATCAAAAATTGCAGCATCACCAGAAACACATAATGAATATGGATTATTAATTCCTCTACATAGACTACCAGGAACTTTGGGTTCATCAGAATCTTCATCATCATTTTGAAGAGGTCCGATCATTACGGTTGCATATGCAGTTGGAAATTCTGTAGGACTTCCAAAAACTGCAGGACCTTCAACAAAAGCAGATCCATTAATTTTTTGATTTCCCTCTTTGATAGCAGGAACAATACCCGTTCCCACTTTAAGTTGTCCCCCTACATTTACATCATCTTGAGTAAAACTCATTTTATCCTCCCACTTGATTATTTTTTCTTTGGAACTTTTGACCACCTACTTTTGAATCTTTCTTAGCACAGGCATCAGTGACTCCTTGAATGATAGATCCATACATTTTCAAAACTCCATTTGAAATAACTTCCCCAGTTCCAGGAGTTGCTAACTTATAATGAGATTTAGCATTCATTAAAAGTTTTTTTGAATCGGTAGTGATATTTTCGGAAGCAGATAAACGAATGTTTCCTTTACTTCCACCTTCACCAGTAGCAATTAATTCAATATCAGTTCCTTCTAATCTAATTTTACCATTAGATGCAACAATAAGTATATTACCATTTTTCGAATTAATCATCAAGGTATCTTGTGCCTCTTGATTATCACTTCCAGCTTCTATCTGAATGTTTCCAGGTGCTGTAAGTGTAGTCCACCCCTTTCTTGGACCATCCTTATCCATAGAAAGTTGATGTCTTCCATCAGGAGTCTGAAGAATGACTGCAGAAGTTACATCTGCCTTCTCGTGAATATGCCCAAAACTAATGGAACCGTGATCGTTTCCATAACGAATTGCAGTATAATTTTGCTTCGCAGTATCAGATGGATTAGTGCTCGCATTTCCACCTTCAGTGGAACCTAGCCTATCAACAGCGCATCGACTTGCAATGTCATTAAGGTCTCCAAAAACTTGTTGAGATTGATTTCCAATCTCTCTTGTAAAATCGTCAGAAAGAGGCATTTATAAATTTCTATATGATAAGTATTTAATCAAGATTTAGATAAGATTTTCTGGAGTACCTGGAAGATTAAGTCTTGGATCGTTACTAGTAACATCCGTACCCTGTCTCTGAATTGCTGATGGGGGTGTAGTGATTTTTGCATCAATACTTTCTTGAAGAGTATCATAAACTTGAACAAGATCTCCTGGTGTTTCATAGAATCCAGCATAACGAACACCCTCTTTATAAAAGACAGCACCGTAATATGCACGACCATCAACATATCCAGTTTGTTTGAGACCTACCAAATCAGTAACCTGGATTAATTTTTGTGGTTCAGTAACGATTGGATCTCTTACAACTTCAAACTGTGGTCTGAATGTTGCATTGATTCCTGTATCTGACGGTAAAGTAATCTCCGGATATCTTGTGAATCCAAGACCAGGATTTAAAACTTTTACGTTGATAATTCTACCAAAAGTATCACACTCATAATCAAGAACAGCACCATTGTTTGGTGTGATTTGAATTTGATCTATACCGCAACTATAATTGATACCTGTGTCTTCTACAACAACATCCTTAATTCTTAATGTCACTGGATACCCTTCTCCAGGTGAACGAGGATATCCATTTCCAGGATCATCAACAATTACATCCGTAACAACACCCTTACCTCTAACTCTCTTAGGGCAAGGAGGAGGAATTAAAATTGCAGAAATTCCCATTGGGTTTTCTGTCCAAGGTTTACTGACTCCGGTTGCTTGACTTACTTTTTTAGTAATTTGAGCAAATCCTACAACAGGATTTTGTTGAAATCCAGTATCAGGTATTCTTATGTTGGAAAGTTCTAATTCAATAGTTCTTTTTCCTTTAGTAATATTAAAGTTTGTTTTTCTTCTACCTTCAAATACTTTTGATTCCCCAATTTTGACTCCATCAATTTTAATGATTAAAGAATCATCTGCCTGAGATTCTAAAGTATATTGTCCATCTTCAGGAAAATCTACATTTGACCAACGAAAGATCCAAGTCTTTCCTTGAACTTCCTCATTGGGATCAAGATTTATATCTCCAAAAAGAGGAGACATAAAATCTCCTCTGTAATTTGCAATTGGTGTTGGACCTTCATAAAGAGCACCACTTTTTGAAGTTCCACTTGTTGTAGCAGGTGGTTTATATGTAACAACAAATTTGCAAGTGTCTCCTTGAGAACCAAAAAACTTTCCAACACTTGCAAGACATTCAATATCACGATATGGATTATTTGGATTATCAGAATCTTCAACCTGTAAGAAATTTTCTGCGGGGAATCTTTGCTGTATTCTCCCTTGAGCACTTGATAACTTTACAGTATATACTTTTCCGTATTCTAAAGTCTTTGTAATTTTTTGACGAATTTCTTTTCCCTCACCATATTCTTTTGAAATATTGACTCCAAGTTCTTCAATTTTAAAAGAATTTGCATACAATCCAGTAACCGATATATCAAAATTAACATCAACTGTTTTTGGTCCTTGAGAACTCACAAGCCAATCTTTTGTACTAAAGATCTTTTTATCTACAAATTCAAATGTTTCCGTAATTCCATTTTCAACCTCAACTTGTATCATATGTTTTCCTTTTGTCAGGAAAACTTTTTTTGGTTTGGGATCATTTTCTCTCCAATTGTATATTCTACCACCATCAATATCCGCAATACCACTTCTCTGTTCAACACCACTTCCACCTCTACTATTTCTCAATTCTATCGGTATATAATTTGCCTGCATAATCGGTACATTATCAATTAAGATTCTTCCTGCGTTATCAACAGTTGATTTGAGTGCATAAAATCCATCATATGGAATATCTAAATTCCATTCATTTCTATAAACAACTCCACCACTATCACTTCCTTTTTTTGAAAGAGGTGGAACTGGAGAAACAGCATAACGATTCATAAATTGACTCCAACTTGGGCCTTCTTTTAAATCTTTTATATACTTAACTGGCCACCACTTTTCCGTTCCGTTCGGAAATCTTGTTGACCAAATTGGGTTATTTGGACACCTACCTTCTTGTGGTATGAGAGGTTCTTGAGGAATAGGGGGCATTGGTGCATCAATTGTTAATGCAACACCCATCGGGTTTTCATTCCAAGATTTTGGAGAAACAACTTCCTCTTCTCTAAATGAAGTTTCAATATTAATGGCAAGAGCCATTGGATTTCCTTTTGATAAGGGACCAACATTAATTTGTTCCAGTTCTGCTCTTAATGTATAATCTCCTGCCTTAAAAAATTTTGTTTCTAAAGTTTTTCCAGTGCTTTTTCCTGGTCCACTAAATCCATTTTTATTAATTGTAGTATTTCCATTAGGTCCAATAAAAGTAAGAGTTACATTATCATCTACCATTATTTCAATATTATAATTACCATCAATTGGAAATGTAATGTTTTTCCAATTAATTATATGAGTTCCAGAAAAACTTTCTGTTTCAGATTCAGTTGATGTGGGGTCAAAAGGAAGAATTCCATATTGACTGATAAACCCAGCATCTCTTCCTGCTCTTGGATCAATTCTCCATAAAGATCTATCTGCTTTATTAATATAATCAATGGTATTAAATACTCTTCTTGATTGTGTATTTTGAGATGATGTTGATGACGATGATGATTTTGCTATTCTAATTTCCTGTAAATTTTTTGCAGAAAATGCTCTGAGTGTTGCTTGAATTGTTGATCCATCTGCGCCAAGAAAATTAACTTCCCCATATTTTGAACTATCAGGACCATATGCTAAATTTCTTCGTGATAAACTTACCTTTTTTGCCTCACCAGTAAATTGAATTGGACCGTAACCAGATTCATTTGCCTTAAAAACAGATTTTTCTTCCTTTGTTTCTGAACTTAAAACTACACTTTGTCCTTCTGGATTTGGAATAATAATTTTAGAAACTGATGAACTTGAGTTATTAGCATATTGCAAAGAAAGACCTACTTCAACATCAGTATTACCACCAACAGTCATATAATATCCATCACTCTTAAGAATAAAATCAACACCCGCGACTTGTGTTTCTGTTTGTTGTTTTATAACTTTTTCTTTGATTGCAGTATTTAATAAGTCAAGACGAATTCTATGAACACCAGCCTTGATTGTTTTTATAATTGTTTCGGGGGAATCTTTAAAAGATCTAAGATCTGCTATTTTTACATTATCTAAATAAAACTCTGCTTTATTATCACACAATCCTCTAAAGACATACTCACCATCATAAGGAAACTCTTCTTCCCACTCAAATGTAAACGGAATTGCTGCAAAATCACTTCCTGGAACATTTGATGGTGGAACGGGAGACACTGCAAATGAATTCATAAATTCATTCCAAGCAGGATAATTAACATTAAATTTTGTTCTTGTAACCTTATTTGCGGAAGTTAATTTTAGTGGAGGCTCTTTTCTTGTACTCCACCAAGGATTTTGCAACTGTCTAAGAAAATCTTGATACTCCTTAATTTCTCTTGCAATCGGATCTTTGGATAAATTTGCATAGAGAGTTGGTTCCCAAGGTCCAAGTTCTTTTCCATTTGGGTCATACCTCTTACCATACCCAACATCCGTAGGCTCACATAATTCATATTCTTCAAAATCTTCTTCTTGATCATAAAACTCAACTGTTTCCGTAATTTCACCAATTACAGCACGTGTAACTGCACCAACTCCAATATTGCATCTGTCTTTAACTTCTACAATTGGTGCGTATTGATATCCAAACCCACCAGAAACTAAATCAATTGCAAGCAATGCCCCATCTTCACCAATAACCGGATTTCCTTGAACACCGACTCCCCCACCACCATAAAAATAAACTTGCGGTGAACCACATTCAGATTCAAGTTGAATTCCCCCACAAGGACTTTCTTCAGAAACAATATCATTTGGAGTGAGTTGATTAACTTCATTGATGTTTAGATACTTAATAAAGTTCCTGGTCTTAAATACAAAACGAGTTCCAGGATTTAATTTTGCATAATCATTAGCTTCACATACAGATACACCCTCAACAAATCCTCTGTCGGTAGAAATGTATCCAACTCTAATTGAGTCTTGTGAAGCAGGCCCAAAAATATTAAAAGACATCTATATTATAATCTTTCTTGGATTCCAGTTTAATCATATTTATCTCTTTAGATTCACGTTCGGAGTTGCCTTTGTTGGTTCAACATAAGGAACCTCTGCAGTTGGAGTTACTGATGTTGTTTTTGCTGCAATATCTTCAACTGATTTGAGATTTGGTGTTTGTGGTTCTGGTTGTGATGCACCACCTCTTGCAAAGGTATAGTAATCAGATACTGCCACATTTGGTTTCAATTCACATCCAAAAAGATTTAATTTAAGATTTTCAAAACTTAAAGCAGAAGTCATACTTCCATCAATATTTCCAATCAATGAAGTAATATCCGAAAAAGGTCCATTCACTCCAGAAATTTGACCTTGAATATCATCAAGAAAAGTATTCACATTATTAATTAAAGTGTTGTTTGCTTCAGTTATATCATTTTTACTAAAAGAAATTGCTTGCCCTACAATTTCTTCAGCATAACACATTGGAACATATGGATTCTTTCTTTTATCATTTGTGCTTTGTCTTGCTTGTTGTTCTATCTTTTCTGGTTGCAATGCAGCAAGTAATAAAGATTCAATCAACCCACATAATCCTTGAGTAATTTTATTATACAAACATAGAATGAGTTCAGTAATAATTTCTTTTATATCTGCAATCATATGTCTCATACTTGAAGGCATTGCAGAAACAATTTTAGTTAATTCTTTGTTTAATAACTTCAAAACATATTCCATAATCTTATCAAAAATTATTTTCATATATTTTGCAATAATACAAGCAGCCTTTGAAATCAGACTCATTATTTCTTTTATAATACTTGAGACTGCATCTGCATAACACTTAAGAGCATTCAAATACTTTGCTATTTCTTGCAGTAAATTATCTAATACAGTTTGAATAGCTTTAATTGCAGACCCAACTTTATCGTCTGGTTTTAATAGAGGAATTCTTTCTTGATACTTGTCTTGTCTTTTTCTATCTCCAGCGGATGTTTGATGAACTGCATTTGTACTTTCCTTTGTTGCTCCTGGTTGAGATAATGATGCTGGAGAACTTGCTTCTCTGCAACGATTTTTAATTCCTAGTGCTACTTTTTGTTGAACATAATTATCTCTTTCTGCACCAGTTAATCCTTTTTGGTCTGCCTCTGTTCTTGCACTTTGAGCATCTGCAAGTTGAGTAGGTGTAAGAGACTTATCTGAACGAAGTCCGTATTCATTTACAGAGACATTTGGTGGAGCAGGAGCACATTCTGCTGTCTGCTCTGGTGTCTTTGGTTTTACAATAACTTTCTCTTCATCAGGAACTTTTTCCTTTTTATCTCTTACCTTTGGTTCTTGAGTATTTGCAAATCCACTTTGAGGACTAAAATTCTTTCCTCCAGTGAGTGCTGTTTTATTAGATAATGCTGTTTGTGCATTATTACCCAGAACTCCCATAATGACTGGGACTTGTTGATCCTGCCCATCAAGGAAAAATCCAAATACAAAATTTCCTTGACGAAGATTTGGAGTTTGTGATGCAGATGCTTGACCACCACCTGCAGTCACAGGATACATCACCTGGGCCCAAGCAAGTTCTTCGGAACGAAGTGACTCCTCATCTTGATCGTGAAGACCAATAATTCTTACTTTATAACGATATCCCCACCCAACGACACTATTTCTATCCGTAAATTTTCCCGGCAGTATGTTATCTCTCCAAGTGGAGTCATCAGCAATCTGTCCGATCCACCAATTAAAATGTTCACCAAGAAACCCAGGGTTATATAAACTCATCAGTCCTCATAAATTCTACATTCCAATGCATCTGGATTATCATTACAATATAATTCCAATGCTGTTGGGTCGTGATGTTTGGTTGGATGATTTTGAGACCATCTTTCAAGTGCAGCCAATTCATCCTCAATGTGACGTTTTGCTTGAGGGGAAGTTAATGGGTCATCCAATATTTTTTTATCATACTCTATATGCTTTTCTACACTTTCCATAATTGGTGATGTATTATTTACTATTTAACAGATTTAAAAAGGATTATAAGTAGGATTTCCTTTTTTTCCAGTGGAATCTCTAACTGCGGTAATCTTGGTAAAGCATCCCGTTGATAAATTGTAATAATGACAGAGATCTGCAATAATATAATATCCACCAAGATAATTATCCAGTCCTTGAGTTTGTTTATTTGATAGTTCTGGTGGGTCTATCCAAATCAAATCTCCTGCGTGTAAACTTAAATCGCCATAAATTGTAATCGTGGTTTTTGATGAGAAGAGTTGATTGTATCTCATTGAAGACTGATTCAAAATATTCTTTGGATCAAAATTTTGATCTTTAGATTTTTCTATTTGTTTTTTTGTATCTCCAGATGGTAATGTTCCTCTATCAATTAAATGATATTTTGTCTTTGAAAAGTCTTTGTTTTGTCCTTCAATATTAAACTTTGGATTTATTTTTGGTAGATTCTTTCCTGCTTTTTGAAGATTTTCTTGTGATGCTTTACTTGAAGCAGAAGATTGTGAATTTGGATTTATAACTTCATAATAACAATCAAAGGGATCAAATAGGATTGTTCTTGTAGAATAGGTTCCTGCTTCTAATTTTCTTATAATATCTCCACTTGGATTTGGTGGATCAAGTTCAAGAATTTTTGCATCATAATCAACAGGAAGATCAACAGTTTGATTGTATATGAATTTCTTTACATTCTTTTTATTTCCACCAGTTCCAGTTTCGGAAAGCATTCCATCTATGGATTTAAACTTGAATCCTTCTGAGGTTTCAAAAAAGAAAAATCCCGCAGTGTTTCCTTTTGCACCTTGTATATTTGGAATGGATCTTCCCGACAACCAATGAAGAATATAAAATGGATGCCAATTATTTGATATGATATTGTAATTATTATCCGTCGTTTCAATATCTAAATCTTTTTCTGTTTGTAAAAACTCTCTACAAATCTTTGTAACAGTATCAGAAATTTTTCCATCATATCTTTTATTTACAACCTTTTTATAATTACGAATACCTTCTTCAGATATTAGATCAAGAGTTGCTAATGACCTTACAGTATCTTTTGATAATGGATTAATTGATCTCACCTGCATCTTTAATTTTAAAGTTGCATCGTGATTCATATCTTTAAAAGTGATATCAACATCCTCTCCACCTTCTAAAGGCATTCCATCTATAACAGTACTTGTAACGCCATCTGCAACAGAATATTTTCCAATATCACTATAAGTTACACTACATTTAATCGTCTCATTCAAAATACTTTCATAATAATAAAAGTCAGTAATAGTTGTTCCACTTGCACCCAAATCAATTGGAGAAGTTTTTCTTCCTGCTGAGGGATTGATTATGAATTTATCAATAGAATAATTTCTAGTACTCTCTTGCATTGAAATAAAACTCCTATTCTATTATTTACCCTTTATAACTGGATGCCATATAATCTTCTACTTCATCAAATATAGACACCATCATTGAAGATTGTTGAGAAGAACCAACTGGAACTGGAACAGGAATTAATTTCTCATCTACAATCGCACGAATTGTTGCTCCCATTTCATAAGATGCATAACTTTTTAGAACATTTAATGCTCCTTGATAATCTGCTTTGTTCAATGCATCCAAAAATCCTGGATAATTATCTTCTAGTGCGGTTGTTGAATTCACATCAAGGACAAATTCACCGTGAGTTAACATTGCTCTTATTTGATCAATACCCATTTTTCCTTTTACTTTTCCACCTTTATTAAAAGCAACGTGAACGTGATCATAATGTGTAGAATTTGTTTTATTCCCCCAAGTTGATAGTGGGACTTGTTTTCCTCCAGAAATTCCAAACCCTAAAGGAGTATAAATTAGTTGTTTTAAACTAGTTCCATATTTAGAAATCATTGCTTGAGCAAATGCCAATTGACTGGGAGTTCCTCTATTTCCCGGAGCACCAATCGTTTGGAAGTCCATTGCTCTACCAGATCCGTGATATCCAGGATCTCCCGGACGAAGATAACTTGTAACCTGAAGTCCCATACTTGCAGCAAGTTGTTGTGCTGCAGAAAGATTACCTCCAAATTTTCCTAGTTTAATATCAACACCTCCACCGGGACGAGATGCAACAGTGGCACCAAAATTAGGAATACTTGCAATTTTATTTTCTTTATAGTTATAATGCCATCCAAAAACATTCCCTCTTGCGGATCTACTGATACCAGTTACACCTTGTCCTTGTGCCTTGAAATCAGTTCTTCCCTGTATAAAATCTCTGGCATTTTTTTGTAACGTAGGATTTAATATGTTGGCTGCGACTTTTTTTATTGTGCCAACTTCCATACCAGCAGCTGCTGCAGCTGATTCTGCATCTTGAATAGACAACCACTCTGGATTTGGATTGCCATTTCCTTGAGTAGGTCCATTTGGATAATCCCAAGTTGGTTGATATTGGTTTCTTGCTGTTATAAGTTGTTTAATTGTCTTTCCAGTATATGCACCAGATGCAAGACGATTATAAATTGTTTGTGCAACATCAGCACTTCCCTGGGGGTCGGCATCTTCTCTTGATGCAACTGCAACCAAAGTCCAAAAATCTTCTGTGCCACCACTAACTGAAAAGTCTCCATCCTCTGGTGGAAGTGTTGCTCCCTCCTTTGCTTTACCTTCAATTACTTTCAATTCAAGTTGTTTCTTCAAATCATTAAGTATATCATCAACTTTAGGGGCAACACTATCTTGAAGTGCTTTTGCAATTACGTTTTTCATATCAGCACCATTACTAAACATTCCAGCATCAACTTCTCCACCTTCAGCAAATGCACTTACAGTTCTTTGAACTCTCCCACCAACA
>Ga0208598_1000072_pt1 | contig 38729 bp, 33 predicted proteins | sample LakMenEpi22Jun12_FD_150726 | JGI IMG/M metagenome (GOLD analysis project Ga0208598, IMG submission 150726) | Freshwater microbial communities from Lake Mendota, WI - 22JUN2012 deep hole epilimnion (SPAdes) | ecosystem: Environmental > Aquatic > Freshwater > Lake > Epilimnion/Euphotic zone ... | reverse complement strand
AATGTGTTTGCCATTTCATAGTGTTTTTGATGAAATGGTGGTAGAACTTAATATGCAAGAGTAAGATCGGGTGAAACTGGGTCACCACTTTTGCCACCTTTTACTGGTGACTTTAAAAGAAAAAAGCGTTATAAATGATTGATTTACAACGCTTCAGCTCCCCCTGCTGGACTTGAACCAGCGACCCTCTGATTAACAGTCAGATGCTCTAACCAACTGAGCTAAGGAGGAGTGTGCTGCCGTTACCGGAAGCGGACCGCTTGGGGCAGCGAGCTGCCAAAAGCGGGGGGCAAAAATAGGGATTTTGGCCGTTGCAGGCCAGCGACTTGGTCATTTTTTTGCAATAGGGCTTAGCCGCAGGCGGGGTCCTCGCCCTGGCCGGGAGTAAACGTTCGCCCCAGGTATATGCCGTCAGGGCGGCATTCGACGGGCCAGGTTTTTAAAAAATACCCCTCACCGCTCACGTTACGACCGCTTACGATGCTGAACTTGTAAAAGTGCAACGGGCAAACCACATTTCCGTGCGTATCAATATAGCCGTCGGACAAGGGCACGGCCGCATGCGGACAGCGGTAGGCAAAACCAAAGAGTTGTTCCTTATAGCGGCCAATGCAGTAGGATTGCCCTGCAATGGTTACCACAGCGATCTGCTCTGCATTGAACAAAAGGGCATCGCTATTCTCTGCTACCTTGATCCATTGCATGGGTATACCTGTCATATCAAATTACTCCCCGTAATAAAAGTTGGTCTTATAAGGGTAACGAATCCGGTAGCTGGCTCTCACCTGTTGTAAGATGGTGCTGCGCAATTGATCGATGTTCTTTTTGGCGGTAGCTGAAATAAACACGGCTTGTCCGCCGGTTTCATGTTGCCAGCGTTGATAGAGGTCGTTAAGAATTTCTTGCTTGGTCGATTCTTCGAGCCACTCATCAAAAGTGAGCTGCTCGTAGCGATCCATCTTGTTAAATAAGGTGATGACGGGTTTATCAAGCGCTCCCAGCTCGGACAGCGTCTGGTTAACGACGGCCATCTGCTCTTCGTATTGCGGATGCGAGATGTCTACGACATGTAATAAGATATCGGCCTCTCGCACCTCATCGAGGGTACTTTTAAAACTTTCTACCAGGTGATGCGGTAATTTTCTGATAAAGCCAACGGTATCGCTGAGCAAGAACGGCGTATTATCATAAACTACCTTACTGGTCGTAGTATCGAGGGTGGCAAAGAGTTTATTTTCTGCAAAAACGTCTCGCTTGCTAAGCAGATTCATGAGTGTGGACTTTCCTACATTGGTATAACCGACCAGGGCCACTCGAATAAATTCGCCGCGGTCTTTGCGTTGGGTATAAGCTTGCTTATCAATTTCGGCCAATCGTTTGCGTAGCAACGAGATCTTGTCGCGTACAATGCGTCGGTCTGTTTCAATCTCTGTTTCTCCGGGTCCACGTGTACCGATACCACCACCTAGTCGCTCCAGGTGTTTCCACATGCCACGAAGACGAGGGAGTATATATTGGTATTGCGCCAACTCTACTTGTGCCTTGGCTTGCGCGGTCTTGGCACGATGGGCAAAAATGTCTAGGATCAGATCGCTTCGGTCAATGGTCTTTATCTCTAGCGCCTTTTCGATGTTATTGATCTGCGCCCCGCTTAACTCATCATCAAAAATGGCAATGCGAATATTTTTGCCGGCCACATATTGACGAATCTCCTCTAGTTTCCCCTTGCCGATAAAAGTGCGGCTATCAGGATGAGGAAGTTTTTGTGTAAACGTCTTAACGGCAACGGCTCCGGCCGTAGTGGCGAGAAAGGAGAGCTCATCTAGGTATTCCTGTACTTGTGTTTCGGTTTGATCTTTTTGGATCAGTCCGATCAAGACGGCCCGCTCTTCACTTTCAATTTTATTCCGCTTATCGATCATAGGTACGCAGACCTCAAAGCCCACTAATTGCGATACCGGTAGAGAGGGTTCTCACCGCGGGGCCAAATCCATCGCGGATAACAGGCGTAAACTGGTAACTTGAAAATACGGTGAAACGACCTACTCCAACTCGCAGCGTACCCGAAAGTCGGGTACCATTAATAAAGCGAGAGCTCGATTCTTTTACGACATAGTCGTTGATGAGATTTTCGTTTCGATTTTGCAGTTTGGCGCTTCGCGTATGTACATTCATCAGCTGACCTACTTTAAGGCCAAGTGCTACTTTTAGTCCTTTTCCGGTCTGGGGGTTAGCCGTGTAGCGAAGTTCAATGGGGGCCTCTACGTAATTAGTGGCCAGTTTGGTCTTTTTAAAGTGATTGGTATCTCGCACATTGGTAAAAGGAAGTTTATTGCCTCCATCTTTTAACCCGATGTTCATCTTCGAGAACATAATATGATCTGAACCCAAACCAACGCCAACGCCAACACTCAGTTTGGGGTTGTTCTTGAATGGAAAATCCATCATCACATATACATTGAAGGTTTTTGAAAAACCACCCATGGTAATTGTGTCGGGCACACCGGTCCATTGCGCATACCCGAATTGCATCATCAGATGATCGCCTGGTCGACCCGACAGATCGATCTTAGGTTTTTTACTGCTCGAGTTGTCTTGTCCGAACACTGCGGTGCAAAGTAGCAGCGCCAGTGATAAATAAATGATTTTCTTCATAGTAGTATAAGTGGACCCTGTTGGGATCGAACCAACGACCCTCTGATTATGAGTCAGATGCTCTAACCGTCTGAGCTAAGGGTCCGGGATGGCAAAAGTAACTAAAAGCCAACATACCTGATAAGGGGGGCATTTCAACGCCCCTTATCTTTAACATATATATTAGTAGCATGCTGAATGTCGTTACGCTAAAGCAATGGATATGGGTGATTTTTTTTGTGGGGGTTGCTCAACTGCCACAGGCCCAGGTAACGCGTATTGCCTTTGGCTCTTGCGCTAATCAAGAGCGGCCCCAGCCTTTGCTTAAGCAAGCGGCGACTTACCGTCCCGATGTTTTTATTTTCTTGGGCGATAACCTTTACGGCGATACCGACAATATGGATACCCTTCGGGCCAAGTACCGGCGCTGGGGGGCTAAACCGGAGTTTAAGCAACTGGCCGCTGCCACCAGGGTACTAGCCACCTGGGACGATCACGATTATGGACGCAACGATGCCGGCAGGCATTACCCTTACAAAGAAGTCTCCAAAGAGATCTTTCTCGATTTCTTTAACGAACCACTGCAGAGCGAAAGAAGAAAACACAAGGGGATCTATCATAGTGAGTATTTGACGCAAGGAGATAAGGTGGTACAAATTATTTTGCTCGACGTAAGAACGTTCAGAGACAATCTACTTCCGTACGATTCCACGGCGGTGCTTCCTCGCAAAAGTTATTTTTATCCGCTCGATTATAAGCCGCATACTAGCAAAGACAGTACTCTTTTGGGAGAGCAGCAATGGCAATGGCTGGCCGAGCAGTTGCGGCGGCCTGCCGATCTGCGATTGATCTGCAGCAGTACGCAGTTTGGCATTGAGTACAATGGGTACGAGGCATGGGCTAATTTTCCGCACGAGCAAGAACGGCTTTGTCGCTTGATCCGCGATACCCGTGCCGAGGGGGTTCTCTTTTTGTCGGGCGATGTTCATTATGCAGAGATCTCTCGATTGCGTTCGCCCGGTATGTATCCGCTATATGATATTACATCGAGTGGTATTACCTCTACCTGGGATTTTGCTACTCCTAACAGAAATAGAATAGAGGGTCCTATCATGGAAAATAACATAGGGCTGTTGACCATACGTTGGGAAAGTGATCCTGTTATCGATATGGAGCTGGTCGATGATATGGGTAATACACGCAGCACGTACAGTATTAAGCGGAGTCAATTAACTTTTATGTCCAATCCTGTTATCGCCCACCGAGGCGCTTTTAAAAAGAACGGGTTCCCTGAGAATTCAATTGCATCGCTCCGCGAGGCTATTCGGCTTAATTGCGCCGGTTCTGAATTTGATGTACGCATGACGGCCGATAGTGTTCTGGTGGTCAATCACGATCCGCATTATAATGACCTGACCATTGAAAACACACTGTATGCGGTCTTATCTGGGCAGCCGCTCTCAAATGGCGAAGTGTTGCCTACTTTGTCATCGTATCTGAGCGCGGGCCGACAAGAAAAGCCAAGCACCCGATTGATCTTGGAGATCAAGCCCACGGCGCAACCCACTGCTGAGCGACTTCGTTTTATTGCCGAGTCGGTACTAAAAGCGGTTCGCGCAGCGGGCGTGGCAGACTACACCGAATACATCAGTTTCGATTACAATCAACTGCTCGCCCTCAAGCGTCTCGACCCGAGTGTCTTGGTCCATTACCTGAATGGCGATCTTTCGCCCGAGCAAGTTGCAAAGGATGGAATAGATGGCATCGACTATAATTATGCGGTCTTTCAAAAAAATCCTGAGTGGATACAACAGGCCAAACGCCTAAAAATAGTGTTGAATGCTTGGACGGTCAATGATATGAGCCAACTGGACTGGTTTTTGCAGCAGGGCTTCGATTTTATTACCACCAACGAGCCGGAACTGCTCTTTGAACGGATCAGGTAGGGTCGATCGCGGGGCCGATAGGGGCCTGAATTTTCTTTTGGCAGCTTGCCTAAAAAGCTTACTTTTGTACCTGTAATGAAGCGCGAAGGGAACGAAATCGTTCCCTTCTTCTTTTTACCTATGGATCAAATAGCATTGATTAACAACCTTTTAGAGCGCACAGCCGCCCTAATTGAGGCCGAAAAGGACCTGTTTGTGGTAGAGGTATGGATCAAGCCTACCAACAATGTTAGGATCTATATTGATGGAGATCAAGGAGTTAGTGTTGATAAATTAGTTTCATATAATAGAAAGCTCTATCGGCAGCTCGAAGAGGACGGGGTATTCCCCAACGGTGATTTTTCGTTGGAACTATCTTCTCCCGGTCTGGATGAGCCCCTGAAAATGCACCGTCAGTATGTTAAAAATATAGGTCGGGGCGTAGAGGTGGTCCGGCTAGATGGCGCAAAGGCAGAAGGGGTCTTGCAGACGGTAACGGAAGCGCAGATCGAGCTGGTAGAGACAAAAGGAAAAGGAAAGAAAATGGAGACGCACACGCACGTGATCCCCTTTTCTGATATAAAGGCAACAAAAATTCAAATTAAATTTTAAAACAGAAACGGATCAAAAACTTGCATTATGTCCAGTATTAATCTAATTGATGCTTTCCAGGACTTCAAAGACGCGGAAAACATCGACCGTCCCACGATGATGAAAGTGGTAGAAGATGTATTCAAGACCTTGCTAAGAAAAAAATACGGAAGCGACGAGAACTTCGACGTAATCGTTAACGCCGAAAAGGGTGACCTTGAGATCATTCGTCGTCGTATGATCGTTGAGGATGGCGAAGTAGAAGATCCATTGGCGCAGGTGCCCTACAGCGAAGCTGCCAAGATCGAGCCTGACTTTGAAGTGGGCGAGGAACTCTACGAAGAGATCGACCTGCTCGACTTTGGTCGTCGCGCTATCTTGGCTGCCAAGCAAACACTCGCCAGCCGAATCAGCGACCTGAAGAAAAATGCACTGGCAAAAAAATATGGTGATCGCGTGGGCGACATCATCAGCGCAGAGGTTTACCAGGTTTGGAAAAAAGAGATTCTGTTGCTCGACGAAGAAGGCAACGAATTGATCTTGCCTAAGAGCGAGCAGATTCCGCAAGATTATTTTAAGAAGGGCGAAAGCATTCGTGCCGTGATCAGAAGGGTAGATATGAAGAATAACAATCCTGTTATTATCTTATCTCGCACGGCTCCTGAATTTTTGGCCAAGCTGCTCGAGATCGAAGTACCCGAGATCTTCGATGGTCTGATCGTGATCAAGAAGATCGTACGCGATCCGGGAGAGCGCGCTAAGGTGGCGGTAGAGTCTTACGATGATCGCATTGACCCTGTGGGTGCATGCGTGGGAATGAAAGGAAGTCGTATTCATGGTATCGTGCGCGAACTAAAGAACGAGAATATCGATGTGATCAACTACACGGCCAATATTCAACTTTTGATTCAGCGTTCATTGACCCCTGCTCGCATTACGAGCATGGAACTCGATACCGAGAACAAGCACGCGAATGTGTACCTGGCGCCCGATCAGGTCTCATTGGCCATTGGACGTCGCGGGGTCAACATTAAGCTGGCTTCGGAGCTGACCGGATATGAATTGGATGTATATCGCGATAATGAAGGTGATGAAGAGGAGTTCGATATCGATCTCGAAGAATTCAGTGATGAGATCGACGGATGGGTCATTGATGAATTGAAGCGGGTGGGTTGTGATACGGCACGCAGCGTATTGAATCTTACGGCCGATGAACTGGAGCGCCGTACCGATCTCGAAAAAGAGACCATCAATGAATTGCGCAAAGTACTGAAGACGGAATTTGAAAAGGAATAAACGATCCTCACTAAGGGGATCACTCAAAAGAAACAACCGATTGGAATGGCAGAATTAAAACTTCCCCGATTACTGGCAGCGGCCAAAGAGTTCAACATTGGTCAAGATACCCTTATTGCTTTTTTGGCAGCGAAGGGTTTCCCCAAGGATGATCTAAAGCCGACGTCTAAGTTAACGGAAGAGATGTATCGCTCCTTGCAACAGGAATTTCAAAGCGATAAGGTCGCCAAGATGAAAAGCGACCAGCTTGAACTTCCTAAGTCTGCACAGGGCGAAGCGCGTAAAAAGAAAGAAGACGAAGAGATCACGTTCAAAGCAACTGAAAAGTCTTCTGCCGCCAAGGTTACAAAGAAAAAAGAACAACCTGCCGAGACACCGGCACCGGCCGCTCCTGAAGCGGTGGTAAAGGCAGAGGCTCCCGAACTCGAAGGGCCCAAGGTGGTTACCAAGATCGATCTGGATGCCATTGATTCTTCGACCCGTCCTAAGCGCGGTGCCAAAGCCAAAAAAGAAGAAACGCCCGAAGAGGCAAAGCCAACGAAAGCAAAAAAAGCAAAGGAAGTAACTGAAGAGGCACCTGCCCCTGTTGCCGAAGCTGCACCTGCAGAGGAGGCTCCTCCTGTTATTGAGAACATCGAGGTCGAAAAACTCTCGGGTCCTAAGATCTTAGGAAAGATAGAACTGCCTACCGACAGCGAAACACGTCCGGTACGCGATGAGAAGAAACCCCGTAAGCGTATTCCGATCGCTAAAAAAGATACAACACACCGCGAGATCTTTATCAATAAAGACCAGGATGGTCGCACCGGTGGGGGCTTTAACCGCGGAAGAGGTGGCGCCAGGCCACAACCCCGAGGGGCCAAGCGCGAAGAAAAGCTGATCGACGAAAAAGAAATTCAGCGTAAGATTCAAGAGACGCAAGCCAAATTAAGTGGCGGCGGAACAGGAAAAGGAAAAGGCGTTAAGGCTAAACTTCGTCGCGAAAAGCGTCAAGAAATGGCAGAGGCCATGGGCGAAGCGGTCGACGACAACAAATTGCAACTGACCGAATTCATTAGCGTGAGTGAGCTGGCTAGTCTGATGGACGTGAGTTTTGCCGATGTGATCAGCAAGTGTATGGGTCTTGGTATCATGGTGTCGATCAATCAGCGTCTTGATGCGGAGGTGATAGAACTGGTGGCCAATGAATTTGGATTTGTCGTGGAGTTCATCGATATGGAGAAGCAGATGGAGATGGAAACCGATGGAGAAGATGAGGATGACGAAGAAGATCTGCAGCCTCGCTCGCCGATCGTAACGATCATGGGTCACGTAGACCATGGTAAGACCTCACTGCTCGACTATATCCGCAGTGCCAATGTGGTAGCAGGTGAAGCAGGGGGTATCACCCAGCACATCGGCGCCTATCGCGTGGCGATTCCCAATGGAAGAGAGATTACGTTCCTTGATACGCCCGGTCACGAAGCCTTTACGGCCATGCGTGCCCGTGGTGCCAAAGTAACCGATATAGCCGTTATTGTAATTGCTGCCGATGATGCGGTGATGCCTCAAACTCGCGAGGCGATCAGCCACGCGCAGGCAGCCGGGGTTCCCATGATCTTTGCCATCAACAAGATCGATAAGGACGGGGCCAACAGTCAAAAGATCTACGAGCAATTGTCGCAGATGAATTTGCTGGTAGAAGAATGGGGCGGTAAGTTCCAAAGCCAGGAGTTGTCGGCTAAAAAAGGATTGAATGTAGATAAGCTACTGGAGAAAATATTGTTAGAGGCAGAGATGCTCGATCTTAAAGCAAATCCTGACCGTGAAGCGTCGGGTACGATTATTGAAGCCTCGCTCGACAAGGGACGTGGGTATGTGGCTACGCTGCTGGTAGAAAATGGTACACTGGAGCCCGGTGATCTGGTAGTGAGCGGACAATTCTATGGCCGCGTAAAAGCCATGTTCAACGAGCGCAATAAAAAAGAAACCAAGGCGGGTCCTTCGGCACCTGCCGTTATATTGGGTCTGAACGGAGCGCCACAGGCCGGAGAGAAGTTTAAAGTATACGAAGACGAGTCCGAGGCCAAAGAGATCGCCAACCGTCGTGCACAGATCTTGCGTGAGCAGGGTATTCGTACCAAAAAACATATTACCCTCGATGAGATCGGCCGTCGTCTGGCGCTCGGAAGCTTCAAGGAACTCAATGTTATTATTAAAGGAGACGTGGATGGATCGGTAGAAGCGTTGAGTGATTCGTTGCAGAAACTTTCTACCGAAGAGATCTTGGTCAATGTAATTCATAAAGGCGTGGGTCAGATCAATGAAAGTGATATCGTACTGGCTGAGGCATCCGATGCGATCGTGATCGCCTTTAACGTGCGTCCTTCACTGCAAGCCTCTAGATTGGCTGAGAATGCCGGTATCGAGATCAAGATGTACTCGATCATCTACAACGCCATCGAAGAGGTCAAGAGCGCCATGGAAGGAATGCTCGAGCCCAAGACGCAAGAGAAGATCGTGGCCAATGTGGAGATCAGAGAAGTGTTCAAGTTCGATAAGGCCACGGTGGCCGGTTGCTATGTACGCGACGGAAAGATCAAGCGTGATTCTAAGATCCGTTTGATCAGAGATGGTATTGTGGTGTATCCTACTGCCGAGGGCGTGGTAGCCGAACTTGCCTCGCTGAAGCGTTTCAAAGACGACGCCAAAGAAGTGCTCAACGGAATGGAGTGCGGTCTTACCATCAAGAACTTTAGTGATATTAAAGTGGGCGATGTGGTAGAGGCGTATGAAATAGAAGAAGTAAAACGAACGCTCTAAGCTTTTGTTAAACCCCTGGTGGCACTCGGCGAGCAAAGCGAGGGTCACTTACATTTGAGATTATGTATAGGTGTCAAATTGTATTTATTTTTCTGGCAAGTGTGCTGTTGTCGCATGCGGCACTGGCACAGCCTAAAAAAGTAGTCGCCGATAAAATCGCGGCGGTAGTAGGAGATCGCATCATTCTTCTTTCTGACATCAAAAACTCGGTAGCCGATATTGCCCGCCGTGGTGAAACGGTTCCGCCCAACGCGGAGTGTTTGATCATGGAGCAGGCTGTGGTGTCAAAGATGATGATGTTGCAAGCGCAAAAAGATTCGCTGCCCGTTACTGACGATGAGGTCGAGGCCGATCTCGATAACCGTATTCGTACCTACATCAACCAGTTCGGAAGCCAAGAAGCGGTCGAGGAGATTGCCGGAAAGACCATCTACCAGATCAAAGACGATGCCCGCGAGTCGGTGCGTGAACAAAAGCTGGCCGGGGCCATGCAACGTAAGATCGTAGAGAACGTACGCATTACACCCGTAGAGGTCAAGGCCTGGTACGAGAAGATCCCCAAAGACAGTTTACCTTTTTATGAATCCGAACTCGAGATAGGACAGATCATCGTTTATCCGAAAGCCTCGCGCGATCTGGAGCAATACATCGTTGGTGAAATGAACAACTATCGCCGTCAGATCGATCTGAAGCTGACCACCTTCGAGCAATTGGCCAAGCGTTATTCAGAGGATCCCGGCAGTAAGGACCGTGGCGGGCAGTATCAGTTAAATCGTGCGGAAAAGACCTGGGACCCTGTTTTTCTCTCTACTGCCTTTCGCCTAAAAGAGGGCGAGATCTCTCCTCCTGTTAAATCGAAATTTGGATTTCATATTATTCAGATGGTCGAGCGCAACGGTGACGATGCGGTCGTACGTCATATTCTTCGCATTCCTCCAGTCACGCAAGACGAGATCGATCAGGCCAAGCGCAAACTCGATTCGGTGCGCTCCAAGGTAATGGCTGCTACGCTCACCTTTAATGAAGCCGCTACCAAGTATAGCGACGACGAGAATGCAAAATACACCGGTCCCTACATTACCAGTCGCGACGGTTCTACCTTTGTGACCATCGATCAGCTCGATCGTGATATGGTCAGCATGCTGGCCAAAATGCAACCCGGTGATTATTCGATGCCGACTGCTTTTGAGAATGAGCAGGGTAAGAAAGGGGTTCGCGTGGTGCACTTAAAGTCCAGGTCCACACCGCACCGGATGAACATGAAAGACGATTACAGCAAGATCGCGCAGTATGCGCTCGAAGAGAAAAAGGCCAAGGTGATGGAAAAATGGATCCAGTCTCGTCTGGCTACCTATTACGTGATGATCGATCCGGCCACAGGAGAGGAATGCCCCTTGTTAAATAAGTTTACGTCGGTCAACTGATCAGATATGAGCGACCCTATTAAACACGAATGCGGATTGGCCTTTATCCGCCTGCGCAAGCCATTTTCTTATTATCAGCAGCAGTATGGTTCGGTGCTCTGGGGGCTGAACAAACTTTATCTCTTAATGGAGAAGCAACACAACCGCGGCCAGGATGGTGCGGGAGTGGTTGCCGTTAAGTTGCATACCGAGCCGGGTTATCCGTACATGAACAGAATTCGCAGTAATGCGCAACAGGCTATCGCCGATATTTTTCAGCGCATCGGACAAGAGATCAGAGAATTTGAAAAGTATCATCCTGAGGTGAGAAAGCATCCGGGACTCATGAAGGGCAATCTCAATTTTTTAGGAGAGATCTTATTGGGGCATCTTCGCTATGGTACCCAAGGTAAGAATAAGCTCGAGTACTGCCATCCGTTTATTAATCGCGATGTAATACCGGCGCGCAACATCGCCTTAGCGGGTAATTTCAATATCGTTAATGCCGAAGACCTCTATGCACGTATCGGTAAGGTCCCGGACGAAGAGGTTCGCTTTAGCGACCTGGCAGCACTAATTGAACTGATGTCTTCGCTTCTTCGTCAAGAAGATGAGAACAGCCCTGAAAAACTTAGTATCGCCAATGTGCTGCGCAAGGCCATCCCCTTGCTGGATGGGGGCTTTCATGTGGGCGGCGCTACGGGTAACGGCATTGGATTTGTCTTTAGGGATCCGCACGGTATTCGGCCCGCCTATTATTACATTAACGACGAGGTCGTGGTCGCTGCCTCGGAGCGTGCGGCTATCAGAACCGCCTTTAATGTTCCCGAAAATGAAGTAAAGGAGTTGCTCCCCGGACAAGGATTGATCGTTGCCGAAGACGGTACGATCGAACTGGAGCAGCTGGTTCCTGCCAAAGAGAGAAAGGCTTGTAGTTTTGAACGGATCTATTTTTCGAGAGGCAGTGATGAAAAAATTTACAGAGAACGCAATAAGCTGGGCTACCAGTTAAGCGAGCCGGTCCTTAAGGCCATTGATAACGATCTGCGCAATACCATTTTCTCGTTTATTCCCAACACGGCCGAAACGGCATTTTACGGCATGCTCAAGGGCATGGAAGATTACTTGAATCGTATTAAGGTAGAGCGCATTCTTAGCTGGAACAAAGATTTTGATGAGGCTAAGCTTAGCGAAATGATCAATCGTCGCATCCGCATCGAAAAGATCGCCATCAAGGATGTGAAGATGCGCACTTTTATTACCGAAGACGTAAGTCGAAACGAAATGGTGCAGCACGTTTACGATATTACCTATGGTACGGTACGTGCCAACGAAGACACCTTGGTCGTAATTGATGATTCAATCGTGCGAGGCACTACCTTAAAGGAGAGCATCATCACGATGCTGGGTCGTTTGTCTCCCAAGAAGATCATCGTAGTTTCTTCTTCGCCTCAGATCCGCTATCCTGATTGCTATGGGATCGATATGAGCAAGATGGGTGATTTTATTGCATTCAATGCTGCCGTGGCACTCTTAAAAGAAAGAGGCAACGAATCGTTTTTAAGCGAGCTGCTCAACCGGTGTAAAGCCATGGAGGCTGCTGGTCAGTTGCACCAAGAGAATGTAGTCAAGAATCTGTACCAGCAATTCACAGCCCTTGAAATTGCCGATAAGATAGCACAACTCATTACACCGCCGTCTTTTACCATTCCGGTGCAGGTGATCTTTCAGACCATCGAGGACCTTCATCTTTCTTGTCCTTCTAATCTTGGTGATTGGTACTTTACCGGCGATTATCCTACACCGGGAGGCAATAAAGTGGTCAACAAGGCCTTTATAAACTATATGGAAGGCAAAAACGTTCGGGGTTATTAATGGTGCAGTGTGTGACCAAGCGTACGCTGTCTACTGAGAACTGTATCCTTCTTTAGAGCCTGATCATTCTTTAGCGACTACGACTTCCCAGATATACGCCTCCAAAGATGAGTGCCCCGGCCAGCAATTTTTCCCAGCTAAAACCTTCTTGCAAGAACAGCGCAGCGATGATGGCTGCAAAAATGGGTTGCGTGTAGATATAACTGCCGGTGGTGGCAGCTCCCAAATGTTTTAGTGAGTAGCTATTGAAGGAGTAGGTCAAAAAAGTGCCGCAAAGAACGACCGATGCCAGTGCCGTCCATTGCGATAGTGTTGCCGTTTGCCAGTGTGCCTGTCCGGCATCTTGCCAACTGAATGGAACGATCATGATAAAGCCGAAGGTAAAAACCCATCTGATTACATGTAGCGGTGCGTATCGGTTGGTCAGTGGTTTTACCAATATAAAATAGATCGCATACGAGATCGCGTTGATCAAGATCAGCACATCTCCTTTAACACTGGCCACTCCGCTGGTATCTCTCGATAAGATCAGTAGCAGAGCCCCTCCAACCCCCAAGAATAGTCCTATCAGCTTTAATACCGTGAATGTTTCGCGTAGCCACCAAAGCGCCAGCACGCTGATCAGCAAAGGCGTGGTCAGCATCAGTAAAGCGGCATGAATGGTAGAGGTAAGGGTCAGCCCTTTTACAAAGAGCATTTGGTTGATGACCACGCCGGTAAGAGCGCAGGCGACAAAGCGGGGAATATCTTTTTTGTCTATACCGGCTTCTCTTTTTGAAAACGCCCACAGTAACCAGAACAAAAGCAGGGTAATACCTACTCTGAAAAGATTAACGCCATATGGCCCGATCATGGAAGGCGAGATATGCTTAACCAGACTCAGATTGGTCGCAAAGAAAAAATTGGTGAGTAAAACGGCAATATGGGCTTTGGTAGTAGCGCGCAATGGAAGTGGATTAGAGGGCAAAGAACGCAAATCTTATTGAGAACCTTTTTGGGTTTCTTTGATCTGTTCGACCCATTTGGCGAGTACAGAGGGGCCGGGCCCTTCATTGAAATGAGAAGGGAACCGATACGGATAATGACTTGCTGTAGACAGTGCATGCACCATAGAGAATTTTTCTTGCAAAAATTGGGGAGCATAGTGCTGGCTGTCCGCATATGCAGCCAAGTAGGTCTGCTCAGGTTGACCGGGTGTGGCGATCAACACTAGTTTTTTATGTAAGGGGATCATCTCCATCAGTGTGGTATAGCCACTTCGACAAATAATATACTCGACAGAGGGTAGCAACGCTTGCAGCTCACCGGCATTAAGATGATCGAAGATCCTTACGCGAGACACACCATACAATTGGGCCAGGGCCTGATTGGTACCTTTCTGTTGTTCGGTAGAATTCTGTACGACTGCATCTGTTCGAGTAGCAGGCAAGCCTCTTACCAAGATCAGTTGTCCGGTGAATGAAGCGGCCTGTTCAAGAATAATTTTTTCGAGCAAGGTTCTTTGCGGCTCGGGTCCGGATAGTAATACAAGCACCTGTTGCCCTGTTGTGGCGGCAGCAGGCTGCCCTTTCGATAATCGGTTGAGTACGCCCATGTATTGCACAGGGACCTTGGGTAGTGTAAGCGGATGCGAAAGGGCTCCGGCCAATGAAGGTTCTTCTTTTACATCGGGTACCCATACTTGCTTAAATCGATCGATGTAACGGTAGATCAATTTTTGCATCATGCTGTCCGTATAGCGACCATAGCCTGTTCGAACACCCAGCTGGTGTGTAATAATAACGGAGGGGATCGTAGGATGTGCAAGCCCGTACCGATTATCGGCAACAATGGCATCGATATGATATTTGCTTGCTATTGCTACGATCCATTTTTGTTCTTTTTTTATCTGCCACCAAAAGCGGGGCATCAATTTTAGCATGGCCCATCCAAATAGCCATTTACTGCTGCTGTATCGTATCGGCGTGTGTGGAGAGGAAAGATGAGTGAGAAGGGGGAACTCCTCAACAAGTAACGAACGACTGGCACCATCCGAGGCGGTCAGTACCTCGCAGCCGAGTGCTTGCAGGCCATATATAAGGGGAATACAGCGGGTGGCATGCCCAAGACCCCAGTTCAGCGGGGCTACCAGTACAACGGGAGGACGGGCAAAGTGCTGCATGGCGGTCAAATAAAAAGCTAAAATCGGAACCTTTGGGCAACAAAAACGTTTGTAAAGTAGTTTTAATTCGTGACTTTTATACCATGAAACTGTTCCGCACCCTTTTTGTGTTAACCGGTCTGCTGTTATTGCTAAGCGCCTGCAACAGGAATCTCTATACCAGCAAGGCTTCTCGCAATTGTGGCTGTCCGGGGCAGAACGTTCGCTGATAATTTTTACTATGTCTGGTAAAGGAATTTTTGTTCTGGTCTGCACTCCCTATCTCTCTGCTACGGCAGTAGAGCAGGAGCGAACGATGCTGTCTCGCTTGCTGAGCACTCCTTTAATGAGAGAACGTTTTTATCAGGCTACCGAACTGGTCGACCGCAACCAGATTACCAGCAACCGCACCAAGATCAAAGAGGAGTTATCGAAGCGCCCCATGCGGTCGTTTCGTTTTGTGATCAATAAAAATTAATTGCTGTTTGTTTAGCTCAGCTGCTGCAAGGCGGTCTTGAGTTGTTGCAGCATGGCAGGAATCTCTTCTTTTTTACAAGTTCCAATACTCATTCTGTACCAGGGCGAAGACGCGGATGCGCCAAATGCATAAAAGGGTACCAGGGCCAGTCCGGCGGCATCCAATAAAAATGCCGTTACATCTGCTTGCGAAGAAAGGAGCTTTCCTTCTTTTGTGGTCTTGCCAACCGCATCCACTTTTACCGTCAGATAAATAGCCGCTTCGGGTTTGATGGCATCAACCGGAAATCCTTCTGTCTTTAATTGTAAAAGCCCATTGTAGATACTTGTCAATCTTACTTCGACCTCTTTTTTAAAATGCGTCAGGTAGTTTTCAATAGCTGTTTTTTCTTGCAGATAAACGGCCAGCGCTTTTTGCTCGGCCATGGGGGCCCACGCACCGATGTGGGTCATGATCTGCTTCATCTTTTGAATGACGAATGCAGGACCTAAGGCCCAACCCACCCGCACTCCGGTGGCGGCAAAGGCTTTGCTGATCGCATCAATAAAAATGGTGTAAGATTTCATTTCAGGAAGCAGCGAGACAGGATTATTATGTTGGATCCCTCCGTAGGTAAGATGCCAGTACATTTGATCGAACATCACGTACAGCTTTTTTTGATCGGGGCCTCTTTGTCTGTTCTCTTCGAGCACCAGCTCGCAAATGGCGGTCAGCTCTTCTTTATCGAAGGTGGTACCGGTAGGATTTTGAGGGGAGCAAAGCGAAAGCAGCGTGGCTCCTTTCAGGTGAGGTGCCAATTGTTTGGCAGTGGGCATAAACCGCGTCTCGGCCTGTGTCTCTATTACAGCATGCTCGCTCTCCGTAAAATGTGTATAGTGGTTGTTATTCCAAGAAGGCACGGCGTACACCACTTTATCTCCCTTATCGCAAATAGCCCTAAAGACGGTATAGATTAGCGGTCTGCCTCCAGAGGCGATCAATATCTCGTCGGTACTGTAGGTGAGTTTTTCTTTTTCGCCAATAAAAGTTGCAAGCGCTTCGCGCAAATCGAGATTTCCTTCGGCGGCGGGGTAGTTGGTGTGTCCCTTTCGGTAGGCATCCACAATGGCGTCCTCGAGTTCTTTGGGAATGGGGAACAGCGCCGGATCAAAATCGCCAATGGTAAAATTGTAAATGCGGGCCCCTTGTCTGATCTTTTCTTTGATCTCTCCGCCCAGCTTAACAATTTCAGAGCCGATAAGAGTAGAAGCCAGTTGAGAGAGTTTCATGCCCGGTACGTTTGCTGCTGCAAATGTACTTTATTTCTTTGCCCCGGACGATTTCTCAAAATCGAGAATGACCCCGTTGATGCAATAGCGAAGACCGGTTGGAGGAGGCCCGTCATCAAAAACATGCCCCAGGTGGGCTTTGCAGCGTCCGCATTGCACCTCGGTACGCTGCATTCCATGACTGTTGTCGGGGGTATAGAGAATGCTTCCCTTTGAGAGGGGCTCAAAAAAGCTGGGCCATCCGCACCCGCTTTCAAATTTGGCCTCGCTCTTGAATAAGGGTTTTCCGCAGGCCTTGCAATAATAGGTACCTATCTCTTTTGAATGCTCTATGGGACTGGTCCAGGGGCGTTCGGTCCCCTTTTGACGAGCAATGTAATAGACGTCGGGCGAAAGGATCTTTTTCCATTCACTTTCGGGCAGATCGACTTTACCGGTATCGGTGCGTGAGTAGACCGGATTTTCTTGTTTGGTGGTATCCATGGCAATCTGATTTTGGGCCCCGGAGCGAACAGGGTCGGCACTGCATTGCAGCAAGACCACCGCCACCAACGGCCAGCTCAATATAGAGATCGGTATCATCCCTTTGTTAACAATAGCGCATCGCAAAGGTTCATCTTTATTCAATACCTGTTGCGGCTTATATTTGCCCAACTGCTCAAAACAACTGTTTATGTTTAATCTGGTGTTATTTGGACCACCCGGTAGTGGCAAGGGAACCCAGTCCGATAAGCTGGTGGCCTCGTACGGATTGATTCATCTTTCTACTGGTAATCTGCTCAGAAAAGAGATTGCCGATCAAACTCCCTTGGGGCTGTCGGCCAAATCCTACATTGATTCCGGTAAGCTGGTGCCCGATCAGGTGGTGATCGGAATGGTAGACTCCTTTTTTGATCAGCACAAAGGAGCCAAAGGTTTTCTGTTCGATGGCTTTCCACGGACGGTTGCTCAGGCACAGGCGCTCGATGAACTGCTCACCAAGAAAAATACCGCCATTTCATTGGTTGTTGCCTTGGAGGTGTCTGAAGAAGAGCTGGTAAAAAGATTGTTGCAGCGCGGACAAACCTCGGGGCGCTCGGACGATACCGACGAATCAGTTATTCGCAAACGTTTTTCTGTTTATACTCAAGAGACCAGTCCGGTGGCGGAACATTACCAATTGTCCGGAAAGTTCAGATCTATTGCGGGAGAGGGAAGTATCGACTCGATTTTTGCCGGGATCTGCGCCCAAATCGATGCCAGTAACTGATCAGGAGTTCGATTGGCTGGCTCTTTCTAAAAATTCTTTTTCTTCTTGTGTAAGGGAGTCCATTCCCTGGCGGTGTATTTTTTCTAATAGCCCATCTATTCGTTCTTGCGTAAGTCGGGGCTTTTTATCGAAGGGTTTACGGGTAGCCTTGTAAAAATGAGTCTCTTTTATCCCCGCCTTTTTTTGTTTAGGCTTTTCGGGGTTAAAAAGGTCATTTGCCCAATCAAATATCCTATTCATCCAATCGCTCAGGTCATATCCCATTCGAATGAGCTGCATAAAGACAAAACCCATGGCACCCCCGGCCAGTAGCGGCAGATAGCTGAGTGGCTGCTGCAGGGGTTTAGTGGCCACACTCACCAGTACATAGACGACGGCAAGTACCCAGAGAGGAAAGCCGCCCATCAGCTGTGGAAAGAGGCGATAGTAGGGAGAGAGCATGGTGGTGGCAATGGCCACGGCCATCACGGAAGGGGCTGCTCCGTAGAATAATCCCGCACTCGTGGCATCGGGCAATATAGAAGAGGCCAGCAGATAGCCCAGCGAGCCGGCTACTCCTCCATATAAATAAAGGGCGATGATCTTTCTGTTACCGCTCAGGTCTTGAAAAATAAATCCGAAGGCCCAAAGCCACAGCATATTGCCGAGGACCATCCAGACTCCGACGTTCGTGAACATGGCGCTCAGCAGGGTCCAGGGTCGGTAAAGCAATTGCTGAAATTGACCGGGCAGGGCAAACCATTGTAAGATCTGTTGTCTAAAGATTTGTTCGATCTGTGCCGTATCCTGGTAGAAAAAAAAGAAATACGCCCTGCAAAGAGCAAGCGTGATAAAAACAACAAGATTGATTATCACCAGCCGGGTCAGACTATTTTGGCTATCACCTAAAGAATATCCCATAGACACACTAACTCAATATAACGAACGACGATTGGTTTTGTTCCAATAGAGTACCATCAGAAAACCGGTAAGGGCACCTCCGAGGTGGGCAAAGTGGGCAATATTGTCGCCGCTTACGCTGGCCACTCCTCCAAACAAGTCAATGGCGGCCAACCCCAGCATGGCCCATTTGGCCTTTACGGGTACGGGAATGAACATGATAAAAAGCTCTGTATTGGGAAACAGATACGCAAAGGCGACCATTACCCCCATAACGGCACCACTGGCACCCAGTGCGGGTGATACCGCGCCAAGTTGTTGTTGGATGGCGACTGTATCTCCGGCGTTAAAGTAAGCGAGTAATTCTTGACAGCGCAGGTATTGCACTCCCAGGTGCAGGGCTGCCGCACCCAGGCCACAAGCAAAATAAAACAGTAAGAACCGGGGTCCGCCCCAAACGTTCTCCAGCACTTTTCCGAACATCCACAGCGTAAACATATTAAATACGATATGGAAGAAGGTCTGCGGAGAGTGTGCAAACATGTGCGTAATCAACTGGTAAGGCCTAAAATCTCTTGCACCGCCCAACACGCCCGCCTCCAATAACAAGCGATGTAATTTCTCTGGCATGAGTGGCCAGAGCATGACCCATTCCGAAAAAGGAAAACGCGCCGAAAGCGTTAGCTGCGCCACGTACATCAACACATTGATGATGATCAGATTTTTGACAATGGGAGGAAAGTTATCTGGTCTCGTAAATCGAAACTCGCTCATTGCACAAAAATAAGTTATCTGCGCTTCAACTGAACAATGTTTTCGATATGATGCGTGTGTGGGAACATATCGACGGGTTGTACATGGGTAACCTGATACACCCGATCGAGCCGTTGCAAGTCTCGGGCCTGCGTGGCGGGGTTACAACTTACGTACACTACTGTTGAGGCGGCGATCTCGAGCAGTTTATCAATGAGGGTTTCGTGCATGCCGGCCCTTGGCGGATCGGTCACGATCACATCCGGACGACCTTGCCCGGCAAAGAATTCGTCGGTACATACGTCAATTACATCACCTGCAAAAAAAGAAGCGTTTTCGATCTGATTGATCTTTGCATTTTCTTTCGCATCCTCAATGGCGGCCGCTACCTGTTCTACCCCTACGATACGACCGGCTTTTCGACTTAAGAAAATGCCGATGCTTCCCGTACCGCAGTAAAGATCGTAGAGTGTTTCGCGGCCAGTGAGTGCTGCGGCCTCGGCCGTCAACCGATAGAGTGTTTCGGCCTGTGAGGTATTGGTCTGAAAAAAGGAGAGTGGTCCAATTTTAAAACGATAGATCTCTTCGGGGTCTTTTCCACGTAAGATCTCTTCTACATATCCTTTGCCTGAGAACACAACGGGCTGCAGATCTTGTATGCTGTCGTTCCACTTGGTGTTAACGGTATAGAGCAGGGTGGTGATGGCCGGAAATTTCTCGTGCAGCACCTCTAGTAGTTCGCGTGTTTGCTTTGGTTTGTCTTCTCCTACGATCAGATTCACCATTAATTCTCCGCTTCGGCAAAGACGGAGTTGCAAGTTGCGCAAATAGCCCTGGTGTGCGCGGCTGTCATAGAACGTCCAACCTTTTTGCAGTGCCAGTGCCTTAATAAAATTTCGTAACTCGTTAGAGGGAGATGTCTGCAAATGACAAGTATCGATATCGACTATCTTATCGAAGAATCCCCGGGCATGAAACCCGGCTACGTTCGACTGGCTGCTGATCTCTTCGTTGCCAAGTTCGGAGGGTAAGAGATAGCGCTTGTTGCCAAAAGTGTATTCGATCTTGTTGCGATAGCCCGTTGTAGGAGAGGCACCCGCTATGGGCAATATGGTAGGCAGCGCCACCTTGCCGATACGTTGCAGGGTTTGCTCAACTTGTTGTTGCTTGTATTGAAGTTGTTTGGCATAGGGCAGCATCTGCCACTGACAGCCGCCGCACACTCCGAAATGAGCACAAAAGGGATCTACTCTCTCTTTTGCTTTTTCGATAAAAGCTATCGGCACGGCCTCGGCCCAATCTTTTTTGCTTTTGAGTATGCGAATGTCTACCCGGTCTCCGGGTACCACGCCTTCTACGAAAATTACCTTTCCGTCTTGGCGGGCAATACATTTTCCCTCGGCCGCATAATCTTCGATCAGCAGGTTCGACAAAGTGATAGAGGGTCTTTTTCTTCGCACCGGGCAAAGATAGTTGCTACCTGTCTTGTTCGGGATTTTAATAACTTTACCCTTATTATACTTGTAATATGAAAAGTACTTGGTTCTTCTTGCTATTGCTTTGCAGCGGCGCTTTGTGGGCCCAGGGGGGCTATGAGATCACGGTCACACTCAAACCGTATAAAGATCAATACATCTATCTCGGCCATTATTTTGGCAAGAGCTATCCCATTATCGATTCGGTCAAAGTAGATCAGCAGTCTCGAGGGGTCTTTAAGGGGAAACAACCCTTGCAAGGGGGGATCTACCTGATCGGATTTCCGAACAAGTCTGGATTTTTTGAGATACTGGTAGATAAACAACAACAGTTTTCGGTAACGGCCGATTCGGCTACATTGCCCAATGGCATTACCTATACGAATTCTCCCGACAATGAGCTCTTTACCCGGTATCAACGAATGGTGTCCGAAAAGGGAATGCGCATCAATTCATTGCGCGAGGTGTTGAAAACGGTTCCTACCAGAGCCGACTCCACTCGTCTGATCGATTCACTCAATACACTCGATGTCGACTTGCGTAATTCGCGCGATCGGTTGATCGAGGAGCATAGCGGTACCTTCTTGGCTTCACTGTTGCAGGCCATGCGCGAACCAGTCTTACCCACCGAGCTGCAGCAGCCGGCCAATCGCGAAGATTCCATCAAGGCCTTTCGCTATTACCGCGATCATTTTTGGGATGGTGTTAATTTTTGGGACGGGCGACTGGCCTATACCACTTTTTTCGAGGAGAAGCTCGATCGATATTTTAATCAACTGGTAACCCCTCATCCCGATTCGGTTAACAAAGAGATGGATTACATGCTCGGGTTTGCCTCTATCAATCCCGAGATGCAACGCTTTTTGTTGCTACGTTTTATCAATCGTTACTACAGCCAGCGCTACATGTGGGAAGACGCCGTCTTTGTTCACCTCTATGAAAAATATTTCTCTTCCAAGACATACCCATGGCTGAGCGAGCAAGGAAAAAAGACCATTACAGACCGTGCCTATAGTTTAATGGCCAACATACTGGGCACGCCTGCTACCGACATTGAACTGCCCGATTCGACGGGTCGTACGGTATCGCTATATGCGCTGCAAAAGCAATTCACCCTGGTGGTGTTTTGGGATCCTACCTGCGGGCATTGCAAGGAAACCCTGCCCAAGATCGATTCGGTCTATGCGGCCCGTTGGAAGCAAGACGGAGTGGGTATTTACGCCGTAGCTAAAGAGACCGAGGGAACCCGGGCAGATTGGCTTCGGTTCATTGCCGAAAAGAAGATCGGACATTGGAGTCATGTGTATTATAGCAAGGAGGCTGAAAAAAACCGGGTCGAAAAAAATGTTCCGGGGTATTCTCAACTCTACGACGTGCAATCGTTCCCCACACTTTATTTATTGGATAAGGACAAGCGCATCGTTGCTAAGAAGCTCTCGTACGAGCAGATGGACGAGATCATCCAGCTAAAGAAAAAAGAAAAACAGTAAGGCTCAGATATCCTTGACCACATCGGCCACCAGTTGGGGCCTTCCCAAGGTATAATAGTGCAGCACTGGCACGCCCGACTTTTTGAGTTCGCGCGATTGCGTGAGCAACCACTCTTTTCCTACCACTTCTACATCGGCATCGGTCTTGCATTTTTGAACGGCATTGGCCAGATCGGAAGGAAGATCGATATGAAAGGTCTTGGGCAGTACGGTCAGTTGCTTCTTAGAGTAGATAGGCTTTAATCCGGGTATGATCGGTACGGTGATGCCGATCTCGCGGCAGGCCTTTACAAAATCGTGGTACTTGGCGTTGTCAAAAAACATCTGCGTTACTATGTAGTCGGCACCGGCCTCTACTTTTTGTTTCAGGTGACGCAGGTCGGTATCCATATTGGGCGCCTCAAAATGTTTTTCGGGATAGCCGGCCACCCCAATGCAGAACTTTGTCTTTTGGGTGTCTTTGAGTTCTTCTTCGAGGTATATCCCATTATTGAGCGCGGATACCTGCTGTAACAGATCGACCGCATAACGGTGACCACCGGGTTCTGGTTCAAAGGCCGATTCATTCTTTGCTGCATCGCCCCGTAGCACCAATACGTTATCGATGCCCAGGTAATGCAGGTTAATGAGCGCGTCTTCGGTATCGTTGATGCTGAATCCTCCACAGATCAGATGCGGTACGGTGTCGACGTTGTATTTGTTCATGATGGCGGCACAGATGCTCTCGGTACCGGGCCTTTTGCGCACCACGACTTTTTCAAAATTTCCATCCGCTTTCTTTTTGAACACATGCTCGGAGCGGTGGTAGGTCACATTGATGAAGGCAGGCTTAAAAGCCATCAAGGGGTCAAGGTGCTTGTATAAGGCGCCAATACCCTTGCCTTTTAAGGGGGGTAACACCTCAAATGAGATGAGCGTGTCTTTGGCCTGGTTGATGTGTTCGATTACTTTCATAGGTACAGGGCATGCAAACTTAGCGTACCCTTGGGTTATAACAAAGAAACGATACCCTTTTGTTAAAAGGCCATACCCTTTGGTACGAGCGACCTCTATGGCTTACATTTGTCGTATGCAGTTAGCCATTCGTACCCGGTCTTTGGTCAAGCGATACGGCAACCGAACGGTTGTAAACCAGGTCTCTTTCGAGGTTCAACAAGGTGAGATCGTTGGCTTGTTGGGACCCAACGGTGCCGGTAAGACCACTTCTTTTTACCAGGTGGTCGGGCTCATCAAGCCCGATGAAGGCCAGGTTTTTTTAAATGACCAGGATATTACCGCCCTGCCGATGTACAAGCGGGCCCAAATGGGTATCGGTTATCTGCCGCAAGAAGCATCGGTGTTCAGAAAGTTAAGTGTAGAAGACAACATTGCGGCGGTACTTGAAATGACCAAACTGACCAAGCAGCAGCAAAAAGATAAACTAGAGACGCTGCTGAGCGAGTTTCGCTTGCAACATGTACGCAAGAGCAATGGCGATGTACTGAGTGGCGGTGAAAGAAGAAGAACAGAGATCGCCCGGGCTCTATCGGTCGATCCCAAATTTATTTTACTGGATGAACCTTTTGCCGGTATTGACCCGATCGCCGTAGAGGATATTCAGGCCATCGTGGCTCGCTTAAAATATAAGAACATAGGCATCTTGATCACCGATCATAACGTGACCGAAACCTTATCTATTTGTGACAGGGCTTATTTATTGATCGAAGGAAAGATATTTAAGCATGGCACCGCAGAAGAGCTGGCCCAAGACGAGCAGGTGCGCAAACTGTATCTGGGCCGCAATTTTGAATTGCGTCGAAAAGACTGGTTACACGAAGAGGCCCAGCAGCAATCGGGTCTTTCTATTTGATCGCTCATGAACTACTCACTCCTTCCTAAAATTGAGTTACACCTGCATTTGGATTGCAGCTTGAGCTATGCGGTGGTAAGCCAGCTCGATCCACATGTGACCGAACAGCAATATCGTGAGGAGTTCGTGGCCCCTTCGGTCTGTGTGGACCTGCGCGATTACCTGACGCGTGCCATAAAAGGATTTTCATTGATGCAAACGCCAGCGCAATTGCGGCTGGTAACGCTCGATCTGTTAGCACAGTTAGAGGCCGACCATGTGATCTATGCCGAGATTCGCTTTGCTCCTTTGTTGCACACGCGGCAGGGGCTAACACCAGCGCAGGTCGTTGAATCGGTTCAGGCCGCATTGCAAGAAGGGGCCTCTTTATACAAGGTAATTCCCAGGTTGATCCTTTGTACCCTTCGGCATTTTACAGCAGAGCAAAGTCTTGAAACGGCCTTACTGACCAAACAATTTGTTGGACAGGGTTGGGTCGTGGGCTTTGATATGGCCGGAGACGAAGCGGGATATTCCGTTGCCCCGCATAAAAAAGCTTTTGCCTTGATCAAGGAGAGCGGTATCCCCTTTACGGTTCATGCCGGTGAGGCGGCCGGCCCGACCAGCATGTGGGAAGTGATCCGCGAACTGGCGCCGCGTCGTATTGGTCACGGAGTAAGAAGTATAGAGGATCCTGCACTGGTGGCCTATCTTGTCGAGCATCAGATTCATCTAGAAGTATGCCCTACCAGCAATCTGCAGACAAATATCTTTTCTTCTATGCAGCAACATTCGCTGGCAACGTTGTATCAACAAGGGGTATCGATCAGCCTTTCTACCGATGCCCGCATGATCACACCGGTTACCCTGAGCAGCGAATACCAGCAAGTGACCGCTGCATTTGGTTGGGGCAAGCCAGAACTTCTGGCCTGTAACCTGCAAGCCCTGCAAAATGCCTTTATTGACGAAGAACTACGTTCTTCTTTAAAGCAACGATTGCTGGCGGCCTATTGATGGCCATTTTTTTTTAATTTGGCAGTATTCATGAAGCTACTTTCTCCCGCTATATCCTCGTTGGCCCGATTACGCTCTTGGCGAATCGATGCCTGGAGAAATAATCCCATCGATGCACAGCGCGAAGTATTGCAAGACCTGGTCACCTCGGCTCAGTATACCGAATTGGGCAGACGTTATGATTTTGCCCGACTGTTCTCGGTCAAGTCATTTAAGGAGGCGGTTCCCATTCATGAGTACGACGATCTAAAGCCCTATATAGAGCGTATCATGCAAGGCGAGCAGGGGTTGCTTTGGAATACGCCTATCAATTGGTTTGCCAAGAGCAGTGGTACCACAAGCGATAAAAGCAAGTTTATTCCTGTTAGCGAAGAAAGTTTGCAAGATGGTCATTACCGGGCCTCGAAAGATGTACTCTCGCTGTATTACTTGCAACAGCCCAATTCGGAACTGCTGACCGGCAAGGGGCTGATTATCGGAGGCAGCCATAACATCAATCCGCTGAATCAAGAGGCGCAATACGGCGATCTCAGTGCGGTGCTGTTGCAGAACTCTCCTTTTTGGGGTCATTGGCTGCGCACCCCGCATCTGGATATTGCCCTGATGGACGAGTGGGAATCGAAGATCGAAAAACTGGCCGAAAGTACTATCAAAGAAAACGTGACCTCCATATCGGGAGTACCTACCTGGACGCTGGTTTTGTTCAAGCGCATTTTGGAGCTGACGGGTTGTAAGACCATTGCCGAAGTGTGGCCTTCGCTCGAATTGTACATGCACGGAGGAGTATCGTTTACGCCTTACCGCGAGCAGTTCAGCAAATGGATCGGACGCGACATACAATATCTCGATATGTACAATGCCAGTGAGGGATTTTTTGCTGCACAAGATGATCCTTCACAACCGGGAATGTTATTGTTCACAGACCATGGAGTGTTCATGGAGTTCATGCCGATAGAGGAGTATGGTTCTTCGCAGCCTCGCACCATTGGATTGAGTGATGTGGAGCTGGGGCGTCATTATGCGCCTGTCATTAGCACCAATGCAGGTTTGTGGCGTTACTTGTTAGGTGATACCATAGAGTTTACCACGCTGCGGCCATTTCGGGTAAAAGTATCGGGTCGCTTAAAGCATTTTATCAACGCATTTGGAGAAGAGGTCATCGTTGACAATACCGACAGGGCACTGGCCGAAGCGTGTCGGCAGACCGGTGCCATCGTAAACGATTATACGGCTGCCCCGATCTATTTTAATGAAAAGGCGCAAGGGGCTCACCAATGGCTGATCGAATTTGAGCAGTCTCCTTCGGACCTGCAACAGTTTACCATTATGCTCGACAAGGCGCTACAGCAACTGAACAGCGATTACGAGGCCAAGCGCTATCGTGATATTGCGCTGGGGCTTCCTCAAGTGAGTCAGTTGCGCCCGGGCACATTTGCCGATTGGCTGCGAAAAAAAGGTAAGCTCGGTGGCCAACACAAAGTGCCTCGCCTGAGCAATGACCGTACCCTTATCGAAGAGATTTTACAACTGAATACAATTACATTTGCCCAACCCTAAAACAGTTTTATGAAATTACTCGACAACAAAGTAGCCATCGTAACAGGCGGTACAAGGGGAATAGGAGAAGGTATTGCCCAGCTATTTGCCGCACATGGCGCGCAGGTGGCATTTACCTATGTAAGTGATAGTAGTGCCGAGAAAGCGACCACGCTGGCCGCTGCGTTGCAAGCCAAAGGGGTCAAGGCAAAAGCCTACCAAAGTAATGCGGCCGACCCGCAAGCTTGTGAAGCACTGGTGACCGATGTGCTCAAGGAGTTTGGCACCATCGATATCTGTGTTAACAATGCCGGCATCTCAAAAGATAATCTTCTGATGCGAATGACCAACGAGCAATGGGAAGAGGTGATGCGCGTCAATTTGAATAGTGTCTTTTATATGACCAAGCAAGTGATTCGCCCTATGATGAAAGCTCGTTCCGGTTCCATTATCAATATGAGTTCAGTGATCGGTGAAATGGGTAATGCCGGGCAAAGCAGTTACGCTGCGAGTAAGGCCGGTGTTATCGGTTTTACCAAATCGATCGCCAAAGAGTTAGGAAGTCGCAACATTCGGTGCAACGCCATTGCGCCGGGTTTTGTTGAGACCGATATGACCCAATACTTACAGGCAGGAGAGGCCGCCGAAAAATACAAGGCCGGTATTCCACTGGGTCGTTTTGCCTCGGCAGCCGATATAGCCAATGTTACGTTGTTTCTGGCCTCCGACCTCTCGGCCTATGTGACCGGACAAACGATCAGCGCCTGTGGTGGATTGAATATCTAATTGAGCGCTGAGTGGTCAATGGCTAATGCGGGTTCCCTTCTCTTGCATGTAGGCATGCCATAAAATAAAAGCCGCTATACTGCGGTAGGGTTTCCATTTTGCGGCAACGGTCAACATTCTTTCTTTAGAGACCGTGGGTCGCATCCTTTTTACTTTTTTGAGACTATTGACCAGCGCCACATCACCTAGTGGAAACTGGTCGGTTCTTCTTAACGCGTGCATCAGGTATACATCAATGGTCCAGGGCCCGATGCCTTTGAGCGGGATCAGTTGCTCATATACTTCTTGGTCGCTGAGTTGTTCCATGTTGCGCAGACGGATCTGTTTGCTAATGACCGCCTGGGCCAAGCCCCTGGCGTAGACGATCTTTTGTCGGGTAAAATAGCAATCACGCAGTTCGGCATCGGTCAGCGCCATTAATTTCTTAGGGGTAACAAGACCGATTTTTTTTCGCAGGCGATCAAAGGCAGCGTAGGCTGCGGCAAGTGATACCTGTTGCTCCAGTATCGATAGTACCAGGGTCTGAAATGTATTGGGTCTTACCCAAGGGCTGGGATAGCCATGTCGTAGGATGATCTTATGCAGGTCAGCGTCACGTTTTGCCAACTCGTCGCAGAGGCTGGTAAAATTTTTCTCACTATAGCAAAGGATGGGGCTGCTCATTTTTGTTTGAATCGTTCGATCGCCTTTTTGCTTTCTTCGCTCAACACCAATCTTCCGCTAATGGAGGCGCGGTGTTGTAACAGCTGGGTCCAATGTTCGGTTCCTTCCCAACAGATCTTTTTGATCTCTCTCAGTGCGGCAGGGCTGCTTTGCAATAACTGTGCGACCAAGCGGTTGATACCTTCGTCCAAGCCAGTGCTATCGGCAAACAAGGCTGCGAACAATCCTTTTTGATGCGCCCATTCGGCACTGCGCCACTCGGTGGCATCGATGGCGAGTTGCGAGAAGGCAGAGAGTCCGATCTTTCTTTCTACTGCCGGTCCTACTACGAAAGGACCGATCCCTACGGCCAGTTCACTCAGTTTTACGTGCGCTTGATCGGTGGCAAGAGCATAGTCTACCGCAGCGGCCAGACCTACACCTCCGCCCACGCATTTACCCTGTATACGACCAATGACCAGTAGGGGACAGTTTCGAATGGCATTGATCACTTCTGCAAATCCACTGAAGAAGCGTAGCCCCTCTGCCGCTGTGGTAATGGAAGCGAGCTCATCGAATGAGGCCCCTGCGCAAAAGACCTTCTCTCCGCGGCTACGTAATAAAATAAGTTTTACCTCGGCGTCTTCTCCGGCCGCTGTAATGGCCGCGGCCAGTTGGGTCAGCAGGGTGCGGGGTAGTGAGTTGCTTTGCGGATGATAGAATTCAATGACTTCAAGGGCTCCTTGCCGTACAGCGTTAACATAAGCGGTTTCCATAGCGATGATATGATGTTATTGGGGTTGTTTGGCTACCATGGTCAAGATGGTGGCTACGCCAACTATCTCTGCGGTTTCGTCTAGCATCTCGACCAACCATTTTACGATGCCCTTCTCAATGTCGTCTCCTCTTTTTTGATCGGCCGGGTTATCGGTAATTCGTTTGTCTTGGGGCAACTTCTCCTTGCAGGTAAAACGGATCTGGATCTCGCTGCCCGGATAGACGGGTTTGGTAAATCGAAGTTCGTCGATGCCATAGTTGAGCAGCACCGGATTTTTCTCGTAACTGTCCACGAACAAACCGGCGGCCAGGCTCATGATCAGATAGCCATGGGCCACTTGTCTTTCGAACATGGTGCCTTCGAAGTTGGTCTCTTTAAGGTGCGCATAGAAATGATCGCCGCTCAAGTCGGCGAACCGATCGATATCTTCTGCACTGATCATTCTTTTTTCGGTCAGCAACTGATCGCCGATCTGTAGTTCTTCAAAATATTTTTTAAAGGGATGTTTGCCGGGATCCTTTCCTTCTGCATAAGGTTGGTAGACCGAAGTGATGGCTGTGATCATGGTGGGGGATCCTTGTAAGGCGGTGCGTTGCAAGTAATGTTTGACGCCGCGTATACCTCCCATTTCTTCTCCTCCACCTGCTCGCCCAGGGCCACCGTGCACCAGTAACGGCAGTGGAGAACCATGACCGGTACTTTCTTTTGCGCACGTGCGGTTCAATACCAATATCCTTCCATGGTGAGAGGCCGCACCGATCACATAGCGACGGGCTTCTGCCGTATCGTTGGTAACGATGGTGGTGACAAGACTTCCCTTTCCTTTTTTGCTAAGGGCAATGGCTTCGTCGATTCCTTGGTACGGCATGAGAGTACTGACCGGGCCAAAGGCTTCGATCTCGTGCGGGGCAAGGGTACTAAAAGGACTATTATTGAGCAGAAGCAAGGGAGAGAGAAAAGCACCTTTCTCGGCATCGGCATCTACGACCGATACACTGTCGAGCGATCCATAGATGAGTTGTGATGAGGCCAATAGTTTTTGTACTTGCGCAACTACTTCATTGCGCTGGTGCTGTCCGGCCAGCGATCCCATTCTGACTTTTTCGTTGTAAGGCGAGCCGATCACGGTTTGAGCCAATGCTTTTTGCAGTGCCTCTGCCATTGCATCGAGATAGCGGGCCGGAACAAAAATGCGACGCACGCCCGTACAACGCTGTCCGGCCTTGAGTGTCATTTCTTTTCTTACCTCTTTGACGAATAATTCCCATTCTGCATCGCCCGGCTGTACCTGGTCGCCCAATACGATACAGTTAAGGGAGTCGGCTTCCATATTAAAGGGAACGTTATTGTCCAAGATAGCAGGCGTTTTCTTGAGTAGTGCACCGGTTACGGCACTGCCTGTAAAGGTGACCACATCTTGGCTATCGACCCAGTTGAGCAGATCGCCGCTGCTGCCACAGATCAGCTGCAGCGATCCTTCGGGAAAGATCTTGCTATTGATGATCTCGCGAAAGACCGCTTCGGTCAAATACGAGGTAGCGGTAGCAGGCTTTACGATGGCGGGTACGCCCGCCAGTAAATTAACAGCGATCTTTTCGAGCATGCCCCACACAGGAAAATTAAATGCGTTGATATGAATGGCCACGCCCTCTTTGGGTACCAGAATATGGGTGCCCATAAAGCTATTGCCCTTGCTGAGGTTGTGGCTTTCTCCATCGACACAAAAGCACTCGTTAGGAAATTTTCTGCGCAGCGATGCATTGGCGAAGAGATTGCCAATTCCTCCTTCAATATCGACCCAGCTATCGGCTTTGGTAGCACCGCTTCGATAACTAAGCGAATAAAAATTGCTCAGGTGTTTTTGCAGATGAAAGGCAAGCGCTTTGAGTCGATTGCCCCGTTCATGAAAACTAAGACTGCGAAGTGCCGGGTTACCTGTGTTTCTGGCATAGTGTATCATGGCCTTGAAGTCTAGGCCCTGCGTACTGGTGGTGCCAAAGCATTCACCGGTCACCGCATCGTAGAGAGACTGTTGGCTTCCCTGACAGCGAAGCCATTGCCCTTCTACATAGTTTTCGAGTTGTATCATGGGAGGGGGTCATTCTAAATTACCTCAAAATTAGCTGAAGGGCGCTTGTCTTTTACAAATGGGTATCTTTGTTTTCTAACTATTATAATATGATCTCTAATCGGTCTTTTATTTTGTTGATGGGCCTTGCAATGTGGCTTGTTGCCTGCCAGAACCCTACTTCTTCTGGTCCATCGGGCGACCAGGCCAACCGACAACCCCTGAGTGCCGAAGACAGTCTTTACAGGCAAGTAATGGACGTACATGATGAAGTGATGCCCAAAATGGGAAAGATCAGGGGCGCGCAGCAACAGGCGCAACAGCGACTCGACTCACTGGCCTTACAAACACGCGGCGTCGATAAGGTCTACCGCCGCCAACTAGAGCAGCTGGTCAGCGACCTGAACTATGCTGATTTTGCCATGGATAAGTGGATGGTAGAATTCAATATCGATTCTGCAAAAGATAACAAGGCTCTTCGCATGCAATATCTACAGGATGAACTGGAGAAGGTGAAAAAGGTAAAAGTGGCCATTCTGGGTAGTTTGGCAGGGGCCGACAGCCTCATTCGCCGATAATGAAGAAGAATCGTCTGCGTTTATTTACCAAAAAGTTCGTGATCTGGGCCAATGTGATGGCCGTGGCGCTGTTTTTACTGTCGTGCCTTATCCCGCTGTTGCATCCACAGCAATGGTGGTGGGTGTCGCTCATGGGGTTGGCCTTTCCTTTCTTACTTTTTGTGGTCATTTGTTTTTTATTCGGCTGGTTGATTTTACTAAAGTTCAGACTTACCCTTATTTCACTCAGTGCATTGATACTGGGTTATAAAAGTATCGGTGTATTCATCGCCTTTAACGCTCCCTCATCGTTCGAGGTAAAAAAAGAGGCGAAGACGATCCGGGTGGTGAGTTGGAATGTGGCCCGTTTTATCGAGCTTACACGAAACAATAATCGGGGTAGCCTGACCCGCAAGAAAATGCTCGCGCTGTTGGCCGAGCAAAAGGCCGATGTGCTGTGTTTACAAGAGTTCTATACGTCCGATAACCCGGCATACTACGATAATATTACTTCTATTCGCAAGCAGTTGGGCTATCCATATTTTTATTTTAGCAAGGATCGCGATGGTGACCTGAACTACTATAGCTCTGTCATTTTTTCTCGTTATCCTATTATCGACAGCGGACTGATCCGTTTTCCGCGCCCTTCGCAACCCGAGGTACTGCTGCAGGCCGATATACAAGCCGGTAATTCGGTCATTCGAGTCGTTACCACTCATCTGCAATCGCAGCGTTTCGACAAACAGGATTACCGAAGAATAGAAAAGATCCGTGACCGAGAAGACAGTTTATTCTATCAGTTCATTCCCATTGTGGGCAAACTCAAAAGGGGAGTGGTCATTAGGAGCGTACAGGCAGATATCATTGCATCGCTGGTGGCCGATTCGCCCTACCCAGTCGTATTGGCGGCCGATCTCAACGATGTTCCCAACTCTTATACTTATTTTACAGTACGCGGTAGTCTGCAGGATGCTTTTTTGCAGAAGGGGTATGGTCTGGGCAGAACGTTCAGGGGCCTTTCGCCGACGCTTCGCATCGATTACATCTTTGCCGATCCCCGGCTACGTGTAAGACAGTTCAAGCGGGTAAAAAAAGACTACTCGGATCACTATATGCTGGTCACCGACCTGCTGCCCGGTGGCCGATAGCATCGTACTCTCTGATTCCATTTATTTTAATCATCTTTGCCGTATGGCCGAGCTTCGCATCTATAATTCGCTGACCCGTCAAAAAGAGATCTTTACTCCGCTAGTGCCAGGGCATGTTGGTATGTATGTCTGTGGTCCTACGGTAAGTGGAGAAAGTCATTTGGGTCATGCCCGCCCTTACATCACCTTCGATGTGGTCTATCGCTATTTGCAAACCCTGGGATATAAGGTTCGTTATGTTCGCAACATTACCGATGCCGGACATTTTGAAGAGGAGGGCCGCGATGCCACCGACAAGATCGCCGAAAAGGCAAAGCTCGAACAGCTGGAGCCCATGGAGCTGGTACACAAGTATACCCGATTATTTCATTGGGCCATGGATCAGTTCAATACCCTTCCTCCATCGGTGGAGCCTACTGCCACTGGACATATTGTGGAACAGATCGGCATGATCGAACAATTGATAGCGGCCGGTTATGCCTACGAAATGAATGGCTCGGTATATTTTGACGTAAAAAAATATGCATCGGACCATGACTATGGAAAGCTCAGTGGTCGCGTTATCGATGAGTTGCTTACCACTACCCGCGAGCTGGAAGGTCAAGAAGAGAAAAAAGATCGAACTGATTTTGCCCTCTGGAAAGCCGCGGCTCCCGAGCATATCATGCGCTGGCAAAGTCCTTGGGGTGTGGGTTATCCGGGCTGGCACATAGAGTGCTCTGCCATGGCGACCAAATACCTGGGCAAGCAATTCGATATTCATGGTGGCGGTATGGACCTGCTGTTTCCGCATCACGAAAGCGAGATCGCGCAAAGTACGATCTGCAATCACCAGGCTCCGGTGCGTTATTGGATGCACAACAACATGATCACCATCAATGGTCGCAAGATGGGAAAGAGTTACAACAATGTGATCCGCCTTACCGAATTATTCAGTGGAACGCATCCGTTACTCGACAAGGCCTATCATCCCATGACGGTGCGGTTCTTTATTTTACAGACACATTACAGCAGTACGCTCGATTTTAGTAACGAGGCGCTACAAGCTGCCGAAAAAGGTCTCAAGCGATTATGGGAAGCGTATCAAAAGTTACGCAAGATAGATTGCGTTCAAAAAGGCGCTGCCGAAAAAGGAACTGACGATACGCTTTCGGCCACGGTGCACCGTTTGCTCGATGAGTTGCCGGCTTTTATGAACGATGACTTCAGTACGGCAAAAGTGCTGGCTAATTTGTTTGAGCTTACTCCTATTGTCAATGCGATCCACGACGGGATCACTGCTCCCGGGTCGCTTTCTGCATCGACCTTGCAGCGTATGCAACAAGATGTCGAACACTGGCTCGAAACAGTTTTAGGCTTACAGGGCATGGAAGAAAGTGGGCATGATAAGTTGGAACAAGTAATGCAGTTGCTTATCGATATTCGAAAAGAAGCGCGAGGCAGAAAGGATTTTGTGACCTCCGATAAGATACGCGACCGACTCTCTTCTGTGGGCATTCAGATAAAGGACGAGAAGGGCGGAGAGATGACCTGGCGAATCGATTAGTGGTTGAGCGGTCTTTTTTTGATCCGTCCTCCTTTTGTTTCTTTAACAGGATTCATGACCACAAAGGCCGTTGGTGTTATTTTCTCAATTTCTGTATTCAGCTTATTGATCTCTAGCCTTGTAATGACCGTATAGAGAATATCGAGATCTCTTTTTTCTCCTCGTTTACCATATCCCCCTTTACCTTGATAGACCGTAACACCTCGCCCCATCACGTTAATGATCATTTCTCGTATCTCTTCGCTGTGCGATGACACAATGGTAACCCCAGTATACTCTTCGATACCCTCTACAATAAAATCGAGCATTTTTGAGGCTACCATATAGGTAATAATCGAGTAAAGGGCAACTTCGATGTTCAATAAATAAGCGGCCAGTGAAAAGATGATGATGTTGATGACCAGAATAATATCACCGATGGTCGTGCCAAGTTTTCGGCTCAGAAAAATTGCGAGCACCTCGGTGCCATCGATCACAGCTCCGCCTCGCACGGCCAACCCTATGCCCACTCCTAAAAAGAATCCTCCAAATACGGCTACCAATATCTTGTCTTGCGTTATAAGAGGAAAGTCTACGTAGGCCAGACAGAGAGACAGTCCCGCAATGGCTAGCGCCGTTTTGATTGCGAAGGTGCTGCCCATGATCCGATAGCCCATTATAATAAAGGGGATATTCACCAGCGGAATCAATATCCAAAGCGGAGTTCTACTTAGTGTAGACAGTAATAACGAAATGCCGGTAGCTCCTCCATCGATAAAGTGATTGGGAAGTAAGAGCGCTTTTAATCCAAACGATGCCGATACAATGCCGAATGAAATAAAAACGATATCGCGTAAAAGATTTTGTAAGACGATCTTTTGGGCTCGAAAACGTTTGGCCCTTCGATAGCGCGTGAGCATATTCTCAAGGACTTGGTGTTGCGCCCGAGTCCAAAAGAGTGAGTTGACGATATCTTGTAAACGATGCCACATGGTGGGCGGTACGTACTGCTGTATTAGTGTAGATGAATCGATTCCATTCTTTGCAGCCATTCCTCGGCAATGGAAGCTCCTAGTCCAGGTCCTTCGGGTAATCTTATCACGCCATTTTTTTCGTAGCGGATACCACCGGTAACAGGGTCTTCTCTGAACATAAGGGCGGTATCAAAATCGTAGTGAACGATCCGGGGGCTACTACAGGCAAAATGCGCAAAGGCCGTCATGGCAAGCCTCGACTCGATCATGGCACCGACCTGTAATTTAATGCCGGCCGCTTCTGCGAGTCGTACGATGCGCAGGCCATTACGAATGCCCCCTGCCTTGCCCAGTTTAATATTAAAGTAGTCGCAGGCGTCGAGTGCGATCAGACGCGCGGCATCGTGATGATCGCCGCAACATTCATCGGCCATAATGGGAATGGGACTCTCTTTTTTTACCTGTGGCAGCGATGTATATAAAAAGCGTGAGATAGGCTCTTCGCAGTGTTCGATGTGCAATGGAGCGAGGGCTTGCAAGGTTTCAATGGCTTCGGCAACACTCCATCCTTGGTTAGCATCGATGCGAAGCGGTACGGTGGGGCCTACGGCCTCTCGTATGGCTCGCATGCGAAGCACATCGGTCTTTCCGTTCTTGCCCAATTTTATCTTGATGGCCGGGTAGCCTTGATCGAGAATTTTTTTGGCATCGATGGCCATCTGATCGGGTTCCCCGATGCTGACTGTATAATCGGTCGTTATTACTTTACTGTTGTCGCCGTTCAAAAATTTCCAAAGCGGCATACCGGCGGCTTGCGAAGCAATGTCGTACAAGGCTATGTCGAAGGCGCTCTTTATACTATTGTTCGCATAGATGATACTGTCTAACAACTGCAGACATCCATCGATGTCCAGCGGATCTTTATTGAGTAACGCCTTTGCAAAGTAGCTGCCGATCGCCATGCAGGTTTCTTGGCTCTCTCCGTTGATGGGCATGTAGGGGCTGCATTCCCCAAATCCTGTAATGCCCTCTTTCGTTTGAATCTTGACCACTACGTTGAGCGCATCATCATCTCTGCCCAGCGAGGTAATAAAGGGTTCGATCAATGGAATACGCAGGGCGTATAGACTGATCTTTTCAATATGTAACGAAGAAGGCGTCACTGACAATAATTATTTAGCCAGGGTCAGCTCGTTGATAAGATGTTTAGCACCTCCCAGTTTATCGATACACCATAGTACATAGCGAATATCCACACAGATGGTCCGATTCAGATCTTTATCGAAAGCCAGCTTGTGGCTTAAGGCCTCATAGTTGCCATCAAAGGCAAGCCCGATCAGTTCTCCCTTGTTATTGAGAACGGGCGAACCTGAATTACCTCCCGTAATGTCGTTGGTCGTAATAAATCCGATCACCAAATCCTTTCGGGTGGGGTCCATGTATTGACCAAAGTCTTTTTTCTTGAGTAGCGCTACTTGTTGTGCAGGCAGATCGAATTCGTAATCACCTGCCTTATATTTTTCGAGTAATCCGCGCGACGTGGTCACATAGTCGTATTTGACCGCATCACGAGGTTGATAAGACTTTACATTTCCGTAGCTAACGCGCATGGTAAAAGTGGCATCAGGATACATCATTTTAGCTTTGATGGTATCCATTTCCATTACTCCTTTTAAGTAGAGCCTTCCAAATTCGGCATTCTTTGCATTGAATTGCTGAGAGAGTGGGCCGTATTTGCTATTGTAGTTGCTTACGAAGGTGCTGGCATGAGCGAAGGCCGGGTCGCCTTGCAAGAGCACTGCATCGGGCTTGGCAATAAAAGCGCTCCAGCGGGTATTGTCGAAGATCATGGTCTTGGCAAACATATCGGCTGCATACCGGCGATAGGTCTCGTCGTTATCGAGTGCACCGTATTGATTCTTGAGTGTGCCATAAAAAGTTACGGGATGTTGTTGTTTGTCTACGTCTTCGTAGAACATACGAGTAACAGTGGCCAGAATTTTTTCGTCTGATACTTTGTTCGACGATTCCAGGAAGGCTTTACGGGCCTGATCGGCGGCTGCGGCTGCCTTTTGTATATCGGCGGGTGCGCTATTGCGAACCAAAACAGACTCTAGTTGCATCAGCGAAGAAGCAAAGGCAATGAGTGGAGAACCCATGATTCCCTCGCTCATGTATACGCGGTGCTTGGCATAAGGCCTCCAGGCTTCATAGGCTTTGGCCCAGTCGTTGAACAAGGTTTGATATTCGGGTTTGGTAGCTGCCCATGCAGTAAAGACGGTTTCTGCTTTTTGTTTTTGTCCGTATACGTCGTACTTAAGCAACTGCTTGGTCTCTCCGTCAAAGAACTTCCAGTAATTGGCAATACTGGCATACGAAGAGGCCAGCTGCAATTTAACGGCCGGGTCTTTCTTCATTTCTTCGAACATGTACTTGAGACGGGCATCTCTGAGTTTTACCAACGTAGGGTTGTTGATATCGGTGGCCAGCTTAATGCCATAGGAGCTCTCATAGCGGTTGGTGCTACCGGGGTATCCCCAGATCATGGCAAAATCACCGTCTTTAAGCGGCTTGAGCGAAACGGGCAAATACCATTTGGGTTTATAGGCAATATTGTCTTTGCTATATTTAGCGGGTTTGCCAGTGGCATCGGTATAGACACGAAAGACCGAGAAATCTCCGGTATGACGGGGCCACTCCCAGTTGTCGGTATCGCCTCCGAACTTTCCTACGCTTTCAGGAGGTGTTCCTACCAGTCGAACATCACTGTAGCGCTGGTATACGAATGCCAAGAATTGGTTGCCCTTGAACAAAGAACTCACGCGGGTCTCGATACTTTCTTCGGCTTTGCTGAGACGTTTGTTGATGGCAGCCAGTACTGCGGCTTGCTTTTGCACCCGCTCGGCTCCGCTAAGACCTTTCAGCGAATCGAGCACCTCTTTGGTCACGTCATCGATACGGACTAAGAATTGTACGGATAGTGAAGTGGGAATTTCTTCGTTCAGTGATGCGGCATAGAATCCATCGCGCAGATAATTTTTCTCTACACTGCTCGCAGAAGCGATCGCGTCGTAGCCGCAGTGGTGGTTGGTAAAGATCAATCCTTTGCTGCTCACGATCTCGCCGGTACAGCCGCCGCCAAAAATAATAATGGCATCCTTTAACGAGGGTTTATTGATCTGGTAGAGTTGCTCTTTGGTTAGCTTGAGCCCCTTTTTTACCATATCGTTATATACCTGCTGTCCTAACAATAAGGGTAACCACATGCCTTCGTCGGCGAGTATTCTACCGATAAGACTAAGTGTAAAGAGCAGGGTAAAGAATAATTTTTTCATTACAAAAAAGTTTAGACGGCAAACCTACGAAAATCCCATTTTACCGGGTATGTTTTAACATTATTTGGTATCTTGAAACCTCCAATTCTGCTTATGCGATCGCTTCTCTTCGTATGCCTTTTATTGGCATTGGGTTTTAGTACTGGTTGCCGCAAAAAAGATACGCCCTCTCCCGGACCGGCCCCCACGCCTCCCGGTTGTGGATCGCTGGTTAGCCCGGCTGCCAATTCTTTTGTAACCTCCACCAGTGTAACCCTCAACTGGAGCAGTGTGTTGCAGG
>Ga0208598_1000071_pt1 | contig 38917 bp, 48 predicted proteins | sample LakMenEpi22Jun12_FD_150726 | JGI IMG/M metagenome (GOLD analysis project Ga0208598, IMG submission 150726) | Freshwater microbial communities from Lake Mendota, WI - 22JUN2012 deep hole epilimnion (SPAdes) | ecosystem: Environmental > Aquatic > Freshwater > Lake > Epilimnion/Euphotic zone ... | reverse complement strand
TCCCGGCGTAACATTAACGGCCCTTTTGATCATATATGCGCCAGCACCGCCGCCGCCAGCACCGTTGCCGTATGCGCTTGCGCCTCCGCCTGAGCCGCCACCAACCATGGTGACCCAAACGGATGTAACGCCTGTCGGGACAGTAAAGGTGCCCGAACCTGTAAATGTCTGTGACTGCAATTTGCTACCCGTTACATAAGAAGTGTAATTAGCGCTATTAAGGTACGTGACCCACGCACCGTAATTGCCGCCTTGTACGTTGCGAGTGCGAAGAACGTTAGCATTGTCTTCCCACCCCCACGCGACCTGAACGCCCCAGACGTTTGATGCGTTGGTATGACGCATGTTTTGCTGGAACCACCACACTCCACCGGGGCCACCTGTTGAGCTACCAGTAGGTGTGTCGCCAGAAAGCCTTGTGCTCCCAGCAGGCGTGTTGGCGAAGTCGGTGTTCCAGTTACTAGCAAAACCCTGCGTAGTGTTGGTTGCGTACGCGGCCGTGCCGGAGATATTGATGCCCCACGTACCACCGTTATTTGTGACGGCCTGAGAACCGTTAACAAAAAGATTGGCACCGGGCATGGCGTAGTTAGTCCCATCCCAGAAAAGGTATCGCGTTCCAGTATTACCAAAGAAAATAACGCCGGTGCCGTTACTACGAGTGGCGGTAATGTCTTGAGCAACAAAAGCACCATTAGCATCACGCGCGACAATAGCGTTTGCTGTATTTGCACTTGTTGCGTTCGACGTTATTGTGAACGTTGCGTTGCTCGACTGGTTAGCCGTAAAAGTCTGAGAACCAGACAACCCCGTACCCGACACGTTCATTGTCAACGTGCCGTTGTTTACGTTGGAAGCCGTGGTTGCCGTAGCAGCGTTGCCGCTGATCGAGATGCCCCACGTTCCGCTTGCACCAGTACCGGTTGGCTGCGGAGGCGTGTACCCGAGCGCGGTCGTCACCTGGCTTGAGGTGATCGTGCCGGTGTAGGTAGGCAGGTCGCCCGAGGCTAGCGATGCTCCGGTAGTAACGCGGCCTTTCGCATCAACAGTGACTTTTGTGTACGTACCGGCAGACACGCCGCTGTTGGCTAACGTCAATGCCGTGCTGGATCCAGTCGATCCGGTTCCAGTTACATCACCGGTAAACGTCAAAGACCCGGACGGGATGCTAACAGCAACGTTACTAACAGAAGTAAGTCTACCTTTAGCGTCAACCGCGATCTGAGGAATGTTTGTTGCGTTACCGTAGGTGCCAGCACTAACGCCGCTGTTAGCCAGCGTAAGAGAGATTGCAGTAGTACCGCTACCGCTGGCGTCACCGGAGACGGTAATCGTCTGGTTGCCGGATATATACCCGCTAGGGTTTGTGCTGTTATACGGAGTAAATCCGAGAGCTGTAGTAACGTCAGAGTAGGTAAGGATAGTCTGATACGTACTAGCTGCGCTAGCAATCGTTAAGTACGGAGAGAGCGCAGAACTAGTTATGTACCCACTAGGGTTAGCGGAATTGTACGGCGTGAATCCAAGCTTATCAGTAATAGCAGTAGAACTAAGTTTGGCAGCCGTAACTGCTCCATTGGTTATATCAGCTGTGCCAACTGACCCGTCAAGGACGTTGTCACCAGTGATTTGTCCGCCAAACGGAGCGTTACCAATATAGCCCATTGCTCAATCCTCAGACGAGGTAAGACAGAGTAGCGTCGACTGAATTACTAGCACTTGCGTACGCAGTAATTGTGTCGCCCGTTTCGAGCACCACTTTTTGATCGCCGCCTACCACCGCCAACGCTCCGCCTGGAAGAACCAGTGCGTCCTTAATTAAGAACGCAGAAGCGCCGCCACTCTTGTTCAGTTTCGCCGAAATAGTCACGTTTGTACCGCTTGCGTTGGCAAAAGCTAACCCAATAAGGGTCTGGGTTTCCCCAGCCTGTACGGTAGTAGTAACAGTCGAAGGCGATCCTGATGTGCCGATGTTCGGCAATGCGATCGATTTAAAAGCCATGTGTTACCCCAGAGCGATAGCCATAGCAATCGCTTTGCTGTCTACCTCAGCGCTTGAGTACACGCCCAGATTGCTCCGGGCGGTACTCGCGCTAGTGAGGTCGCTGAGGTTGGCTGCTTTTTCCGACTTGTCGCTATTCAAGTTCGAAAAGTTAGCATCAACCTCCGCATTAGTCAGCGGCGATCCCTTTACGTTTCTAAGAGTTACCGTTGACATTTACGGTCTCTGTTAGACCGCTGACAACGTGATCGTCCAAGTAACGGACAATGCGTCATCTGCGCCCTTGTTCACAACCGGAAACACGGTGCGGCAGAGCATGTCACCAGCCGTCGAGGCATTGAAAATGCCCGCTTCGGTCACAGCACCAGTCGCGTCACCCGGCTCAAACGAGGCAACGTAAACAACCTTTTCGTTGTCCGTGCCAGCGATCGTGCTGGAATCAAGAGCCTCACGTGAGCCAAGCACGCTCACGAGATCGGTCTGACCAGCGGCAGCAGCCGTGGTACCAGAGCCGAGACCCATATGAGACATGACAGCCTTCGACGTGCCGACCATACGGCTAATGATGTAAGCCAAGCCCGAGCTGACGACGAGATTATCGACCTCGCGCTCGTCCTTGACGTTACCGTCTTTGTCGCGCAGAACAATGTTCAGGCGACCCTTCACCTTCAAACTTTCGAGCGTATTCATCTAAAAAGACCTCACTAAGTAAATGACCGAGAACTACCGACAAAGTCTTCTGCGAAATACGTAATATCGCAGTACCCTTGCATCAGTAGCGTTCCCGAACTTCCTACTGACACAGAATCCGACTTACCTAAGTTCGGTTGCTTGAACGGCGAATCCGAGACAGTGGTTGAGTCAGACAGGACTTTTGATAGCAAGCGTACCAACTGGTCAACTGCTACAGAGGAATCATCAATGCTACGTAGGTATGTAGCAATCAAGACAAACTGATCAGAGATCTGAGTTTCGTCTGCTAGCCCCTTAAACAAAGCCAAGACAGAATCGTCTGATACCAACGAACTGTCTGCGCGAGGCTTAGACAGTTCTTGTGATACCAGGTCAAACAGATCAACGCTGTCAAATAAAGGCTTCGACAACGATACTACAGCTGTGTCAGCAACTGACAATGCTTCGTTAAGCGCCTTAGATATCTCCAAGACATCTACGTCAGACAAAATACCGGAGTCAGCAGCGTTACGTATCGACGTCAGCGCAAGTAGGATAGTATCCGTGACTGTTGCAACGTGGGCTACAATCTTGTTGATCTGCAGTTCGTGCTGATCCTCAGCAGTAGCACGGATGAGATCATCGACGGCCTTCTGTACCGAGCTTACGAACGCATCAGCAACGGACGGGAACTCAAAGAGGCCTTTGTCAAACACGCGTGCTGCTGCGTCAGTCAGTTCCGCATCATTGGCGAGGGCTTTATTGCTGGCCAGAACACTCTGGTCAGCGACAAACCCGGCGTCGTCAAACTGGCGTACGTAGTCAACCTGACGAACAAAGTTGTCAGTAGCTGCAGCAACGTTGCTAGTAAACTTAAAGAAGTTGACCTCTTGGTCGTCTTCAATAGTCAAAGCACCGTCGATGTCATCGGTTACTCCGACGACATCGGAGAGGCTCTTTTGGGCAGAGAACTGATGCAAGTCCGACAGAACTGCTGTGTCAGTCAGCGATTTGGAGACCGAGGCAAACGCTTCATCGGCAATGGCTAGCGCGTCTCCGACCACCTTGCCGGTAGCGAGCGACTTATTGTCTATAACAGCGGCAAGATCAACGAGAGCCTTGTAGACCGCATTGACCAATTTGTCTTGCGTCAAGGCGCCGTCTGCCAGCGCCTTTGCCACTGCTACGGCTCGGATGTCTACAAGTTGAAGTAGGTCTGAGTTGTTCTTAAAGATAGCCAGCGTTTCGGCATCTGTTAAGGCGACTGCATCTTGGGCCGATTTCTGGAAACCTAAAGCATGGGCATCGACTGCCCTAAATGCGTCAGTTAAACGCTTCGAAAAAGAACGCTGCAGGTTTTCGTCTACGGAAACTCCGTCTTCCCGATCGACAAGGAGTAAAAACAGCCCCAGCTCATAGACTAGCGTAATGACCGCTGCCTGAGTAGCTGCGGCTAACTGCACGGCGGAAACCGATGCAGAGAGCGCCTGGGAAGATATGGCGCTCTTTATGACTGTCCAAGCGGCAGTCAGTTTCACGCGATGTCCTCACGGACTTTAAACTTCAACAAGTCGTAAACTGTCTGGCGCGCGTTGGTCGCGGACCAGTAGACCTCGATCTCCCCCTCGTACTCACCAGCCGGGACGTTAAGGTCACCGGCTTGCCAGGAAACGACAGCGATGCCGTTTGGGGCGTCAATAACTACGCCTTGCCGTGAAAACAACGAAGTAGTAGCGCCGACAGAGCGAAAGTGTAGGGTAACGGTAGCACCCGTTAGGTCTATGACCTGACCCGTATTTTCGTCGGTAAGCGTGAGGCGCACCTGAGGGCGGGTGTCCCCTTGAACGAGTTTAATTTTCTCTGCCATCTTAAACCCTTCGTGTGGAGGTAGAGATCCCCTACCGGATATTAGCAGGATCGTTTGTACAATGCACGCCGGACAAGTACAAGGAACGCTCGTCCATACGCCGTTTGACCAGGCCAGGAAGTACCCGGCCACCGGCCTTAGTCCACTTCAGGAACTCATCAGCCGCTTCCTCAAACTCGCCCCGGTTGGTCTTCATCCGAAGGGAAGAACGCTGGAGATTGCCGAGGCCCACGTTGAAGGCAAAACTGACGAGAGAATCGAAAACTCCCTGACGGCCAGCAGCAGCAGGACACAGTCTAAGTACACCACGCTCAAAACGGCCAAGGTCTTCAGCAAGAAGAGCGTCAACTTCTCCCACGGAGAGGACTCTGTCCCAGCCAGGGGGTACCGATATATTACGCCGCTCCTCATACTTTATCCTCGTGTGGGTTGGGTCAATTACGTGGCCCACGCCGACCGTCCACAAAAGGGCAGGACAGCGGTAAGGCTTAGTCCGCACCCCTTCGTGGTGCTTGATCATCTGGATGGCGGCGGGGGAGACTTTCACTTCTTGTTGAACGCCTGAGTGCCAAACCAGAAGGCGATTATGCTGCTGAGGATCAACATCTCGTCATCACCAAACACGTTCTCCATAGCCACGGCGAACGGTACGCCTTGGTTCCAGGCGTACCAGATGCCCGTAATGTTAAGGGCGACAAGCTCCAACACGAAGATGTAGGTGACGACCGGGCGAACGGAGGCCCGGAGGTTAATCATCCACTGGGATGCACCTTTGCCGATCTCGATGTCGTGCTGATACAGGGATTGGCGCTCTTCGCCTGCCGTTTGAGTTTGGATTTGCTCCAGTTTGATCTCTTCAACCCGAGCCTGAGCAAGAAAGCCCTTCTCGGCCAAAGCCAACTCACGCTCCTTCTGCGCGGCAACCAAGGCCAACTCGTGTTTCTTGTCCTGTCGATCTTGAAAAATCTGCAAAATCTTAGGAAGACCGCCTGCCAAAAATGACAGGAAGGTACTAATCATAGTCATCATTTTTCGTTCCTCTTGTTAAGCAGATCAAACAAGGTCTTGATCTTATCCTCTAATACCGCGACCCGCAGATCCAGCTTAGACAGCACGATGATAAGGGTGATCATCGCCAGAATAACTGGCCATGCGCGAGTAAAGATTTCAAAGAGTTCCATAGGTACCCCTTACAGCTGGTTATAAATTGGCAGCAGCCGGTCTTTCAACGTCCGGTCTATCCGCCAGCCATTAGTCATAGCGGTATCGATAGTCTCTGTCGTGGGTCCAAGAAGCGTAAACAGTGGGCTGTCGCCAAAGTTAGCAGCATTTGAAGCCCCTGTAGCTAGCCCAAATGGCCCGCTAAAGTTTGACCGCTCAAAGGCCGTTCCGAGATACTCAGACCAGTCCATACGGTCGGTCCGGAAGTACTTCTGGTCGGCCTCAACGAACGGTAAGAACGCTGCCAGGCCAAACTTTGCGTACTCGCGAAGTTCCATACCAAGCATTGCCAGCGGCATAGTCGCTACCGCAGTAAGCGCGAGCAGCCCGGCTGCGGACCCAACACGCTGCCACGGGGTTCCAATATTCTGCTCACGAAGTCTGGTTTCAGCCTCCGAGAACATACCGCCTAGGATGACCTTACCGTAGGAGTAAAAGTAACCTTTCAGCTGCCATATCAAAGCGAAGTGCGGATCAGACGCCCACACCGGTCGCTCTGCAGCATTAGGACGCAGCGTCGAAGATTCAACGAATCGCTGCAGCGCCTGAGTAACCTTCTTACCTTCTGGCGTCGAAAGCTTGCGCCCACTGTTGAGCCAGCTCGTTACATCGGCTCGGGTCAGACCAAGCTCTTCGAGGTACCGATCCGATCGCGGGTTATTGAACTCATTACGTGCGTGTTTCGTAATGAACTGCACGCCCATGCCGGTAGCAAACTCACGAGTGAACCGAGTGAACCAGTTCAAACCAGTCAACGAGAACCAGTGGTCAGACCACTTACGAGCGGTCGGATCCATATAGTCGGCGTCCGCATCAGTGATCCACGCGTTAGCCACGGCTTCTGGCGTAACGACACCGATGTCGCGAGCCAACTGTTTGGCCTCTTCGCGGTTTTTGATAGTCGCTACTACCTCTTTCATGCCAGTCGTCAGGTCGCCAAACTCTTTTGACGCGATAACCGGACCAGCCAGGTCTGTCACAGACGAGATTGCAGCAAACGGCAGGATAGTCACGAACTGAATGAACTGCCCCCAGCTGTTCAGCTTTCGCCAGAACGGACTGAGCGGAGCGCGATAACCCATGTAGGTGTTGATAACCTGCAGCGCCTGCTCGCGATCCTCTGGTGCAAGAGCATCCAGCAGCGGCTTGAGGCGATCGTTACCCTGGTCATCTTTGGTAGCGCGGTCGAACTCGACGCGCTTGATTACCTTGCGGACGTACTCAGAAAACGCCTGCTTTGGCGGGAGCAAAAAGCCGTTATCTCGAAGCTGCTGGCGAGTTAAGTTCTTCGTTAACTCAAGCGCCTCGTTAACGCTAGCGGCCGGGTCCAACGGGTTGCCTTCTACGTCGGCGCCGTTAGTTACCGCCTGCTGAAGGTCTACGAGCTTCTGAACTCTGCTAGTTATTTTTGCGCGGTTTGCACTTGGGTCGGCCTGCAGAATCAAATCGACAAATGCTTGCGGGTCATTTGAGATAGCCACAAGATCAAGCAGACGCGGAAAGTAGTCGCGCTGGAAGCCGATCTTAGTCTTCGATGGGCTGACGTATTCTGAGTAGAAGTCCTCAAGGAACTGGCGGATGGCCAGCGCCTTACCGGTCAACTGTGCGGTCGGCGTGTCTGACGTTGCCTTATCGAACTCTGCGTCCAGAGCCGGATCATCAAATGACCCTAACTCCGTATCAAGTCGGTTCTTATACAAGTCAAACGTACGCGCCGACTGCGGTACAAAACCAAGACGGCCTTTGCCGGTCGGATCTTGGGCCCGTACGTAAAACATATCCGCTATTTCGTTACCGGCGTACATACGCAGGATGCCATCGGCCGTCGATACAAGCCGAAGGATAGGTTTAACGTATGGGCTCTTCTTAAGCTGCGAGATCTTCGACTGCCAGTGCGCCGCTCGGGCTGCGCCGCCGTTGGCAATATTAAGGTCGTTAAGCTCGTATACGAATGCTCGCTCAGTAAAGGATAAGCCGTTTTCCTTTACTTGTGACTTTCTGGACTCAAGGACAGCGTCCATGAACGTCTCGAAGTCTTCGTTGACGGCTCCAAGTCGTCCGCCAAACCGTTTACGGAAAGACTCCGATGTCTGCTTCCAGAGCGACTCAAGGCGAGCCGCAAAGTCCTTGAAGAACTTCTTAACGAGACTATCAGCCTTCTGACGGCTTCTGTACCGCTTGTTAGCCCACAAAGCCACCTGGTCAGAGAACCACTCTTCAAAGCCGAGATCAAACCCGTACTTGTCCTTTAGGTCTTTGAACGATGGGGATGACTGATAGGCTCTAAACAGCCGCTTACGAATAGCGGAGTTCTCAAGCGCTTTATTCCGCTCCTCTTTGTAGAGGCTGTGGCCAATTTCGTGCGCAATAACAAGAGCGTCTTGCAGTACGTTGCCGGACTCTCGAAGGATAATTATCTTTCCAAACTGTCCAGAAATATGCATGCCCATCTTTGTGGAGCTATTCTGCATGCTAGCGATTGCTTCGCGTACTGGATTCAACGCGCCGCCAAACAGCTGCAATAGCTGGTCATCCGACATAGCTATGAGTTCAGCGAACGTAAAAATATGCGGCGGGTCGGCAAACTTGAGCGAGTCAAACAGGTCGCGAACAATATCGCCGACCATGCTGTTGATGGCGTTAGAGATACGCTCTTGCGCCGAGCGTCTTTCGGCCAACGGGCTTACAGTAGTAGGAGCACGACCAGCGCGCAGATCAATAGCTGAGCGCGGCGTGTCGATGTTCATCGGCGTTAGGAGCTCACCGCCCGTAACGCTCGACTCGATCATACGTTCTGTTTCGGTACGGCCGTCTGAAACATCATCTCTTGGCGGGCCGAGCGGTTCAGCAGCAAGCGCAGCTTGGCGCTCTTCTGCCGTCATCACCGACTCTTGGACGGGGTTCAGAAGATCGTTCAAAGATCGCTGACGGCCGCCAATAACTGCCGCAGTTACGTTGCCTAATCGAGCAGGGATACGGCCAGCAGCAGCCTGATTACGGTCAGGCGTCAGCTGGAAGCCAGGGAAAAGCGACTGCCCATCGATCTGTACATCGTACCCTTCAACAGCCAAATCGCCCAAGACTTCAAGCAAACCAGCCCTGGCGGCTGCTTCTGGAGATACGTATGTAGCGCCGGTACGTGGGTCTTGGCGCAACTGAAACCCAGATCCTTCACGGCCTTCTAGTAAGCGCTGCCCAGCCGCAGTAAGGTCAACAAGGTTTACGGCTGACTTTTTTCCGTCTGGGCCAACAATAGTAACGCGAGAGTTCTGAGCGTACTTGCTTCGGCGTGCTCTCTGTATGGCAGAACGTAAAAACTCAGGGAGATTTAGACGTACTTCGTTGCCAGCCGTATCAATTGAGCGGAACAGATCGCCAAAATCATCGCGAACGATTTGATACCCACCATCTGGCGTGTCTTCAATAGATACCGCTGAGTCTGGGTTACTGCGCTGCTCATTTACAGCAGCGTTAAGCATCGCTTCGGTCATAGACGCGAAACGCGGGTCAGCCCAGTTAGTCTCACCGAACACCGTGTCGTAAGAGGCACGGGCGGACTGTGTGTTATCAAACACTCGGTTCGGGTCAGTCTTACGACCATACGCTCGAACAACTGTGCGTTGCCCCTCTACGGCTTGCACGCCTTGGCCGAACATCTCTACCTGGTCAGCGTCTGTCTCGTCGGTCTGTTCGTCAGACAAGTCAATGTCACGAACCTCGACTCGCTGCTCTGACTCAAAGCGGCGCTTACGATCTTCGAGCGCCTTTTCTACAGTAGTCTGTTGGATGCTGCCACCTTCGGGCATCAGATTACGAGCGGCTTCGAAAGCAGCACTTACCCCCTCTGGCGACGTGACTTCTTCAGAGATGACCCGACCGTTACGGTCGAGTGCCTGAACAACAATGTCACCGGGAGCGGAATAATCTTTTACGGCGCTATAACCAAGGGCGATCTGCAAGGCCTTATCTGATGCACCGGCTGCAATAACTTCGCGCACTACGTCTTCGTCAGTAGAGACGATTGTGCCTCGGCCTGGGACAAATGCTGAATATGCCAGTGTTCCATTAATGCTAGCCGTCTTAACCCGGTTTTGCGGAGCGTTAAATTTTGGAGCGGCACCAGCAATCCACACGGCTTTTTTGCCGCTAGACGGATCAACCATCGCACGGAGCTGAGCGTCAATGTCGCCTTCAGACTCGGGAGTTGTTAAGCCAGCCGCCACATCGCCGAACTGCTCGTTGTTGATCTGCTGATCAACGCGCTGCCCGCGAGCTGTTTCTAGGAAGCCTTTAGCCTTTTCTACAATGTTGCCTACATTAGTAAGCACTCCTTGGCCAGGCTTCATAGACGACACAGCGTCTAGCGTTCCGCCTATAGCGCCACCAGCACCGCCAGGAGCAGCACCGCCAAAGAAACCAGCAAACGCAGCTTCTGCGAGACGCATCTTGGCGTCTTCTGCAGTAAATAGCGGGTCTAGGTCAGCGCGGTTTAGGACGCTAATGCCTTCTTGAGCTACTTCAGTGGTGGCTTCGATAGCACCGCCTTGGAGCGCACCGGTGCCTAACCGCTTCGCAAAGTTTGCAAATACGCCGCCTTCAACAGCGGCACGCTTAGTGGCTTGCTCGCCGATCAGCTTAAGTAATGCGTACTCACTACCGACGCCGATTGCTGCTTGCGGAATGCCGATAGCAGCGGCCCGTAGCGCGTTGGCCTGGTCAAGTGGCTGTCCGGCTTCGAGAGCCTCGGACAAATTGCTACCCGACATAGGCGCATATTCGGCAGCGAATGCACCACCTATAGCGCCACGCTTAGCGGCCGTGCGGAGAGAACCATAAGCCAGCTCTGCAATTTGTTGTTCGACAGGATCAGCAACGCCGTTGGCAGTACGCTCAACGGAGTCTTTTATGATTCGCTTGGCAACCTGCTTGTTGACCTGATTAAGTACGCCACGGCCGACGGCGGCTGTAATAGCACCGGTACCGGCACCCGCTATAGATAGCGCGGCTGATGGCAGAACCTGGCCAAAACTTTTGGTTGCCTGTTCAATAAACCCGCCGAATGTAGGCTGGTCTAAGAACTGTTCAAACGTATCGAGACCTTGTACTGGCGCTGCAGCAAACTCCTCACGGAGTCGAGCCTCTTGGATATTTAAAGCAGCGGCTTGTTCGTCCCCCATAAGGGTGTTGCCAAGCGCTTTAAAGTATTCAAGATCTGCTGTTAGTCCTTGAACACCGGACTCAATACCGGCGCTAAATACTTCTTGCAAGTTGCCAGGCGCAGTTGGTAGCTGCGGAGCGTTCTCCCCAGCAGCAAATCTTTGGAACTGCGCATCTTCCTCTGGAGTAGATGAGTACACGTCCCGTAAAAAAGACGTGAACTGATCCTCTTGCTCCGGAAGGACTAGTGTTCTTTCGGCCATGCGTTTAGTTACTGCTTAGCGTTAGCGGCGGCACGAGATGAAGCTATGTTATCGTTGATCACACCGGCTGTTGAAAGGATCGCAAACAACTCTGGACCGCCATCCATGTTCTGGATCTGAGAGGCTGTCAGCTCTTTACCCTGTTGTCGGCCAGTACTTCTATTAACGAGGTATAGCGACTTTACGCGTTCTACTCCGTCGCTTCCTTTTTCTTTAACAACTCGTACGTTTTCTAAACGCTGCGCCATAGTATCAACTGTAGGCTTATCGCCAAACCAAGAATAAAGGACGTCTTTAGCCGGGCCTAAAAAACCGCCGCTAGGCATCTCGTCAAATATGGTAGCAGCTGCCTGTGAAGCCTGCCCAATATGCACTTTATAGGCTTGCTGGGCAGCAACAGGATCTAGTCGGGCCATTTGTCCTATAACAAATTGGTTTCTAGGCTGAGATGCAATAGCCCATCTACGAGCATCATCTAGAGTTGTTTTTACTGGCTTACCATCTTCTGTACGATTGAGATTGTTGCCGCTCTCAACAAGTGTTCTGTCTAAAGCCTGTATATTCGCAAGCTTAACTTCGTTAGCAGACGTACTCGCACGAAGGCGAGCTGTCTCAAGATCAACTGCCATACGCTGTTCTTGTAGGTCCATTTCGCGACGGGCTGCGTCACTCAAGAACGGACTACCAGTTTCAGCGGTGTTGGCAATCATAGTAAGAAGACTTTGTTGCTGCGCTGGGTTAGTAGACTGCGCATAAGCAATAGCAAATGACCCAATGATCTCTTCTTTTGGGTGCGCCTTTGCAACCGCGTTAACCGAGCCAGCTCCAGACTCAGAAAGTCTTGCGCGCATGGCACGTACGTCTGTCTCAGAGAACTTAAGCTGCCCATTCTGAACCGCCGTAGCAATTTCGCCGGGCGACAGCTGCTTAATTTTAGACAGCACATTTTGTTCTAACGCAGCATAGTCAGTGGTACGCATAACAGGCGTGTAGCCGCCTGCCTTAATGAATGCTTGTTTCTTTGCGTCCAGGTCTTGCTGCTTTTTAGACCAAAAGCTCTTTGTCTCTGCGGTAGCATTTGGACGAGCAGAGGCTTCTTTAATGCGTTTGCTTTCTGTTTCAAAACCAGTCCAAACGCGTTCGTTTTCACCACGGATAAACTCGCCGCGTTGGGTGTTAAGATCCGTAATTTCCAATTCAAGACGTTCCCTTGCTGGGGAATCAACTGGCAGTTTGTCTGCTTCAGCGCGTTTTTTACTCAACTGAATATCTAGACCACGAACCTTATCGCTTGCCTTTATAGTTACTGGTACAGTAATGGGTGTTCCGCCAGTGCCTGGCAGCAATCTTTCTCGGTCTTCTCCCAACCTTGACGAAGAAAGACCGCCTTGCGTTTTAACTTCTGCTTCTACGCCGAGTTCTCTGGACAAGTTCCAAAGAAACTCCTGCTTCTGCTTAGGGTCTTTAATAGCAGCAAGCTGCGCAATAACCGTGCGGCTTGCTTCTACTGGTAGCCCGCTGGCGTCTACGGCATTAAGCACTGTACGTGCGCCGCTTCGACGCGCGTACACCGGAGACACGTTGCTAAACGCGTCGGCAATAGTTCCGCCAACGTTTCTTCCAACATTCAAACGAGACTCGGCGCTTGTGGCGCCCATATTTGAATTAGGAATAACGCGCATCTGAAGCGCTTCAATAGCAAGATCAACGCCTTCGTCGACAGACGTATTAATCACATTCTCGTTTGGCTCAGATCCGCCCTGTGCAGTAAACACTCCCTGGCGACCGTCGCTATATTGCCCGGTAGCAATTAGTCTGCCTTGCTTCAAGGCTTCTGGATCTACCCCAGTAAATCGGAAGTCTGTAGGGTCAAACTTCCCACGGTTTAAATTCTCTTCTGCTTTGTTAACGTTCAGGATGTCTGCGACAACGCCGATGTACTGACGGTCGCCGCTCTTAATACCTTTGGCCAAAGCCTCACGGTCGATGCTCCCATCGCGCTTGATGATGCCAAGGCTCTGCGCTCTGCCAAACACGCGGTCGGAATCTTCCGTTAGACGAGTCTTTGCGTTTGTACGCAGCAACTCAGTCTGCTGCTGTTGCGCTCTAGCATTTACATCTTTGTTGATGCCAAGCTGCTCTTGCTGAATCTTTAGCTGTTCATCTTCTCGAGCTGAACGCTGACGCGCCAGATCTAGCTCTTGTTCTTGCAAAAGCATAGCTTGCCGCTGGCGTGCGTTTTGTTGCACACCTTGGATACCAGCCAGGATTGCGCTACCAATATTGTCAGCCATGGCTTACCTCAGAATGCAAACGCAAGGATCGCTGCTGAAGCGAGCGAACCGATAGTTGAATAAGTATTGGCTTTAGACGCTGCTTTTGCCTGTGTGTAAGCATTTTTGCGAGCTGTAGCGTCCGCTGCTGCTGAACCAAGTTGCTGCTGCGAAGCGCGATTTACGCCCTGGCCAATGTTAATTAGGTCAGCAAGCAAGGCCGTGTTAGCTTCACGTTGAGCAATTTTAGCGTCATTAACTGACTGAATACCGCCGAGCGTATTAGCACGCTGCAAACGGAGTTCCTGCTGCTGGATTTGCGCTGGCGTTAGAGCAACTCCGTAACGCTGAGCATTGCGAGACGCTACGCCTTGCGTAAGCGCAGAAGCGGCTCCCACGTCTTTTCGGGCTTGCTCTATAAGAGTTTTATCGGTACGCGCTTTATTAATAAGCTCTTCTTCAAACCCACGGTAGTTCTTTACGTAGTCAAGGTACTCTTGACGCGTGAGGTTAGCGTACGCTTGTTCCGGGTCTGATACGTTTGGGAGCGAGACGTAAGTAGATCCGCCGCCGCCAGATACGGCTTGTTGCTGCCGCAAAGCTTCCATAACTTCAGGAGACAAAGTGGATATCATTTCTTAGCCTCGCGGAGCAAACATGCCGACTACTGGTGTAGAAACAAGATCAGACTTTTTAACAGTTGGGGTGGCTGCATTAAAAGCAGAAGCTCCTCCGGTAGGAGAATAAAACCCAAGCGGAGAAGTAGGTACGAATAATGGCGTACCACCTAACGACTGAGGTTGGTTTTGTTGCCCATACGTAGTGCTTCCGTACGTACTGTAGCGTAACCGATCGCCAACGCCGGTAACTAACTGGCCGGTTTTAGCGTCTTTTGGAGCGTACCATTTACCGCCGCTAGCGATGTTTTCGCCAGCCTGAGCAATAGCGGTCGATGCTATCTGGGCAGCAGCAGTTTGCTTAGCTTGAGCTACCTGCTGATTGGCGCGAGCGCGTTCCAGTGCAGAGGACGTAGCTAGCCGACTAGCTTGAGCCATGCCGGATTGAGCGTCAGCAGCTTGCCCGCGAGCAGTGCCGAGTACGCCTGTCTGCATAGTATTCTGAACTTGCTTGGCCGAAACGTTAGCGGTGTTAAGTTGGCTAGTCAGTGCTTGCGCCATATCGCTAGCAGCAGTGCTGCTAGTGGCTTGTTGAAGGCTAGGCGTAGAGATTGCCTGCATAACGTCTGCGTTAGCACGGCCACGAAGACTGGACTGTACGTCTTCGGTTAGCGATTTATCGCGCATCTCCTGCAGCAACGGATCGTACTTCTGTTTGAAGTACTCGTACTCCGCCATAGCAACTGAGGCGGAAGCTTTTTCAGCTTCACTTGGCTTATAGTCTGCTGCCTTCGGTTTGCTGCTCATAGTGCCCTCGTATATACAACTGTATCTACAGTCCACCCGTTCGTTTCCAAGTGCGACATCAGACCTAAAAACGGGGATCTTGTCTCTAAGTAGCTATACCCCGCTTCTCTGGCAACGCGCTCGAAGAACGACTGGTACCTAGATACCAAACTATTCCCCTTCTCCTTGGCCCACGCGAGCCAAAGAAACATTGTCTTCTTTCCGGTGAAGTTATCGACCTCTGTTGTAGAGACTACGAACCCTTCACTTGTAACCCACAACACGGCTTGTCCATTTACACACGCCGCGTACACATCTTCGGCCCGGTATGTCAAAGTCTTCGCGTTACGAAGGATCTCTTCTACACCTGGTTTAACCCAATCCCACTCCCTACGTATGTCAGATACGATCGGCTCAACCGCCGCTACCGTACCGGTTCCTACGACGTGAGAAAGAGGAGTGAATGCCGCCATACGCTACCTTCCTAGCAATTCCCGCATCAGCGTTTCGTGCGCGTCTGTCTGCTTGGGCTATGCCCTCAGCAAACAAAGACCCGTACACCTGTGCCCCAGCAAAGTCAGTCCAGTCTTTGCTAGGCAAACGCAATAAACGAAACAGAGCACCGTTGACGATGGTGTCGCGGTACTCCGACATCAGCTCGTCATCAGCGGTGGTAGAAGTTTGAGTGGGTTTCAGCTGCACCCGCAAAATGGTACTAGACGCTTTAGTTTCGTTTGGTACCGGTACCATCCAGAACAGTGACTGACTGGTCTTTACGAAGTACTCCGGAGTTCCACGATTGTCGGCGTCACGCCAGTTCTGCTTACGTTGCTCTAAGAGATTAGTGCTGATTGGCTCAATCTCTTTGCCGTCATGAACTACCCACATGATCTTGTGCACTACCGTATCGGTAGGCGGCTCAAGATCATATTCGTAGATGCCAGCAATTGTGGTAACAGGGTCTAATTCGGCTTGCAGCACAGCTGCTTTTTCGCAAAGCTCAATAACCGCTGCGCGGATATTGTTCTCGATAAGCGTGTCGGGGCAACCCGGCACCATCGGGATGATCTCTGGCAGGAGCGACTCATAGAGCGCCATGAGTTATTACCCCGCTACAGCTGGGACAGACGTTACTTGTCGGCTAGCGTCGAAGTTAGGCGAAGTAATAGCGTCTAGCTGCGCCTTACCGGTGATGGAAGACATAAACAGCTGGAAGTGCGAAGAAGCCCGCTGCTGGTTACCAGCATACTCAGCGTCCTTCATGTACGCCATATAGAGGACGTAGTTCATCACGGCGTTTGCAAAGATATCAGGGATATCTAAGTTCCCGTTCTGGGCAACCGTGGTCGGATTAGCCGAATAAATAATCTCTACGTACGACGCTGCTGGCGACGCAACGCCGGGGTACACGTAAAAGTTACGTGGGTTTGCCTCGTCGTAGATGTAATGTTTGATAACCGCAGCATGCGAAGCATCACCGGCTACGAGCGGATCGTGCCAGTCTGGAGTCTGAGCATCGAGCACTTCGCGCGAAACAATACGGACAGCTCGTTTGCCTACGCCGTTTGTAGCGGCGGACATATTTCGGACAACGCGAAGAAGTCGATTACCGTCGCTAGGGATCTCCTGCTTGGTACCGGCTACGAGGGTAATAGTAGTGTTCTTAGCCGAAGCGTCCGGCTTTAAAAGGGCGATTTCACGCTGGGCATCATTGACCCAGAGTACGAGTTCATCCACCACTGGCCAACGAACACCCGTGGTGTCCTGCAGGGTCTTTTGAACTCGGTCAATAACGCTTTGTACGGTGACAGCCATGGTCTACCTCACGAATGAAGGAACGCCTCCCAAGCCGCTTCTCGATCTTCGGTGCTGACTGTTCGCCCGACAACGCGGTTCAATGCGGCTGCCTTTGGCGCTCCGTCAGACTTGAAATCATCTGGGTCGCCGCTCTCAACGAGCTTTTCGATCCCAGTAATAACATCATCCAGCGTATGGACTTCCTCGAACTCTTCTACGGAAGGGACATTATCTATCGTTATGCCTGAGGGTTCTGCTGCTGGTTCGGGTTTTTTATCAGTTGTTACCTGTTTCGCTCCCTGCTGAAGAGCTAGTAATCCGATTTCATCAGATACCTCTCGCTCAACACCCGGAAGAAACAAAACGCAAGCACCGCTGAGAGTAGCTACCCGAATTTCTCGGTCTGAAATGACCTTCACAGAACCTCCTGGTACAAAGAGCGGGGAGCCCCCTCCGAAGAGAGGGCCCCCCTCACAGCTTAGACGGCCGTGTCGAGCGCGATCACGCCAAAGTCTTGGACGTTGGCAGTGACATCGCTGTTGTACTTCGGCTTGCGGAGACCGAAGATCTTACCGATCGAGATACCAGACTGGTTCTGGTAATCGAAGGTGTCTTCGACGATTTCCGGCAGACCGATGTCGGCCATAGCAAGAGCCTGAGCGCCACAGAAGAGAGCACGACCGCCAACAACGTTGGCGTTAGCACCCCACTTGTAGCCAGCGGCACCAGCATTCGCCGAGGTACCAGTCGTTGCGCCAGCAGTGTTAAACACATGGCGGAACTCGTGGACCATCACACCGTCGACCATCAGCGAGCTCGAACCAGCGAACAACTGGTTGCTCGGGCCACGGATGCCAGCGTTACGCACGTTGGCAAGGAAGTCCGAATCGAGCTTAAGGGCCGCCATCTGCTGCGGCGTCACGAAGAGGTGGAACACCTCGTCGTTACCAGCACCGCGAACACCACGGACGTACTGGTCCTTAGCGTAGGCCTTCAACTCAACCACATGACGATACTTCAGCACGTCGGCCGAAGTAATCGCGGTCGTGTCACCGGCAACGATGTCGTTGCCTGAAACGCGCAGGTGGCGAGCAGCGGTCGGGGCCGACACATCCGAAGCGAACTCGAGGTTCGACAGGTTCTGACCAGAGGCCAGCACCGGGCGGAGACCACCGTTCGTCTTGTGCGTGTAAGCAACACCGGCGAGCGTCAAGAACGCGAGCTGGTCCATACGATCGGCCATCGCGTAGGCGAGGGCGTCACGGGACGTCTCACGGAAGTTCACGACCGACTTCTGATCAGCGAGGCGACCAGCGATACGGTTCGCAAAGCGCAGCTGATCGAGCTCGATGGTGATGTCGTAAGCGCGGAGCGCCTCTTCATTGCCCTCAAGCGAGCTGTCGCCCGTCACGCCGTCACCGGTCATGTCGGCCAACAACGTGATCACGGCCTTCGTGCCCTTGTCGGACTTCGTCAGCTCGGTGACCCGCTGGATCATCGCGTTAGAACCCGAACCAGCGAACTGGTTCACAAACGACATATTGCGAGCGACGCGCCAGAAATCACGGCTCCACGCCGTGAGTTGTTCACTAGTCAGCGCCGCAAAGTTAGTAAGAGCCATTTGGCTTCTCCTTGATATTGCGTTTAAAAATCCAGTAATGCACCTGCATTACCAGCCTCTACAGCCGACTTTATGGAGCGGCTAACCCGTTTCCCCGTATCGTGGGGTCACGACTTAGCGCGTATTTACGAGGCGCGACCTCGGCACGTTTAACGCCATTGCAGGCGAAATCTCAAACGTTTTTAGCGTGTGCGACACGGCCAGATATCGTTCCGGCGGACGAATTCAGTTGTAGATTAGCAACACGAATAAAAGTTCGCAACTACTATCTGTATTTCGCTGTCTTTTTTGCAATCCGCTTAGGCTGCTTAGAGAACTGCTTCCCGCTAGCCGTAGCTTTACGCTTATTGCGCGTAGTAGCAGCGTACTCCTGCGGGCTTAACGCATTACGCGCGGCTCGGGGGAGATAACGCTCCCCCGTAGCCTTGCTACCCTGGATGCTGTTCTTACCAGACCGGGTGCCCCAGTCTTCCTTGGTCCACTTCTTGAGCGACCGCTGGGACTTGGCTAACCCCATGAGTTAGTCCTTCCCCATCTTACGAAGCGTCATGGCAAGGCGGGCACGCTGTCCCATCTTGCCGGACTTTTTGGCTGCTTTGCGAAGTTGCTTGGCGGGGATCTTTTCCCCCTTCTTAACACCGAGTGACTTTCGCAACGCACCGGGCTTTTTAATAGCCCCGCTAATCCAGTTCTTAGCCATTACTTGTAGCCTCCACCTGCTTTTTTGTACTGCACGGCCAGCATCTGCGCCTTCCTGGCGCTCCACTGTCCTGGTTTACCGCCTTTACCGCCAGCCTTGATGCTCTCAAACAGTCGTTTTCGCATCGTCGGCTTAGTGTAATTACCGGCGGAGTTAACGCTACTTTTCTTAGTAGCCATATCCTTTGGCCTTCTTAGCAGGGGCCTTCTTCTTGGCGGCTCCCTTCTTCATCGGACCTTTGTGTTTAGCACCTTTCATCATGGTGCCATCCGGCATTCGATGCATATTCTTCATGCGAGACTCCTTTACCATTTGACCTTGTCAGCCCAGTAAGCAGCCGACATTTTGCCCTTAGAAATATTTGATGCATGACGAGCTTTGAACGACTCGCGACGCTTACGGTAAGCAGCTGACTCCCCCTGCTTCTTGGGGGAGCCGCTAACGCCCTGCTGACCGAAGCGAATCGTCTTCACTTGGTCTCCGGACTTCGCCACAACTACGTGACTTTTGGTCGGATGGCTAGGGGTACGCTTAGGTTTGTTGTAGCCAGACACACCGGCTCTGGCGAGCCTTGGATCACGGTTAGCCATTAGACAACGTCTCCACGTAAGCGCTTCAAAGTAGCTGCTGGAAGCGCGTTAAACTCATCTTCGCTCAGCGACATGATGTCAAACGCCTTCTCCCCGCGTGCAGCAGAGCTTTCGCCCGGCATATCAGGCGGCTGAGCCTCAGCGGCCTTCATCTTACGGGCCACTTCAGCGCGCTTTTTGGCTACTTCATCAACGGCAGGCTTAGCAGCAGTCGGTGTTGAGCCAAGAGACGGCTCAGCCGGTGCGCCGGGGTCCAAACCGTACTCACGAATGACGAATTTAGCCGCCTTTGACAGCGCAGCAACCGGGTTGTCACCCTTCACGATGAACGCGTCACGAAGATCGATGACTTCCTGGGTGTACTTTTCGTTGAAGTCGGAACTTGCGCGGTCAAAAACCGGGAAGTTCGTCTCCAACTCGGCTGCGGCCTGCTGCAAAGCCGACATCTGCTGGCTCTGAGTGACCTTCTGCTCCATTTTTTGGGTCAGTTCGTACTCAAGCTGGGCACGTTCCGCCTGACGAATCTCCTGACGGAGGGCTGCGGCCTTCTCATGCTGCCCATCTAGCACCAAATTCTGGTACTCGACCTCTTTTGCAGCAAATTCGTAGGTACTCGGAGCGTTTTCGGCTACGTTTTTTGCAGCCATGAGGTCATCAAGCTGCTTTTGTAGAGCCTTCTGCTTCGCCAGCACCTCATCGAGGCGTGACTTCGGCACCATCGGCTTCTTTTGCTCCGGTTCGGGGGCAATTTTTGCCTCCGGTTCGGCGGCAATTCCTGCCTCAGGCTCAGGAATGCTAGGCGCTTCGACCGGTTCTTCAGCTTTCAGCTCAACTTTAGGGGCCTCAGCAACCGTCTCCTCAGCAACTTCTGGCTCTTCTACCGGCGCAGCCGCCTTAGGCTCTTCGCCAAGGCCAAAGTTCAGATCAATCGAGGGACTTTGAGCGTCCTCAATCGGGTCTGAACCAGGCATACGATCAAGAGTAACTTCCTTCTTATCCTCGGACATGATCAATCTCCTATTGCGGGGTAATCGGCCGCATCAATGGGGCGGGTCGCGATGCGGCTTGTGTCTGCGTCTTTGCAGCGGTCTGCATTACGGTGGCAGCGATGCGAGTCGCGGCAGCGGTCTCCTGCTGCGAGCGGCGAGTCTGGTTGGTCAAGTTGGCCAACTCACGCCGCAGCTGCAACTCCTGCTCCTTCATAGCGATCTGCGCCTGCAGATCGGCCATCTTGAGCTGCGGTTGGACGTCTGCCACATCCTGGACCTTGGCGATGTTGATCGCCGCCTCGGACTGCAGCTTCTGAACTTCCGCCTGCATCTTCGCCAGCGTGAGCTGAACCTGCTGCATGGCAATCTCGTTCTGGGCTGCTGCGGCTTCCTGCTGTTCCGGTGTCTGCTCGACGCCCGTCATCATGCGAATGCGCTTGGCAAGCTCACCCTTACGGGCAAGGTGGCTGTACTCAATGATGGCGTCATCAGGGATGGCGACACCAGCCAGACGCAAGTTGAGGGCTTCGGCGAACTGCATCTCGTCGAACGAGTCGCGGGCCGGGGCAGTACCAATAACGACATCGTACTCACCAAGAGTGAGGTCGTTGATCACGCGGCCTTCCGGAGTCATCTCGTTCAACACGAGCGGCTCGCGGGGCTTGAGCGGATCATCTTCGTTGGTAATCTGAATCACTCGCTGTTCAGTATAGAACTTCTGAACGAGGTTCAGCACCTTCTCTGCGAGATAATGCCGAGTCTTACGCAAGTTATCGAGCGGCACCTGAATCATGATGACGCCGCGATTCTGCTTGGCCTGGATCGCGATACCCGAAACCTCAGCGCCGTCAGACCCAAGCATGGAGTCGTTCACGCCGCTAATAGTCTTAATGTTGATCGCCGCCTTCTGGCTAATACGATCAAGTCCAGTCGGGATCTGGTTCGGCTGAATTTTGACCGGCGGCTGCGAGCCACGGTTGTACTCCAGAACCAAGCCGGTCTCTGCACCGTGCTCTTCAAGGTCGTCAGCAGTCATACCGACAAGCGATCCGCTCTCCACCATCCAGCCGCTGTTGGCAGTGGTGTTGACGATATGCAACTCCTGGCTGGCAATCTTGTTGAGCTGCTCCTGCGGCGAGAGCAGGTTACGCACCATCCCAAAGGGACGACCGCGTCGGAAGTACGCAAAGTACGGCACGATGGTGAAGTCATCGTACGGTGACCAGTCGTCATGCAACACGATCTTGTCGCAGGTGACGGTCCAACGCACACGTCGAACCACCTTAGAGATAATGCTCAAGCCGTACTGCTTGGCAAACTTCTTAGTCTTTTGATCGTTCCAGTTCTCAGGCACTTCACGCTGGTCGCCGGTATTCGGGTCAACGAAGAAATCCGCGCGGCCCATCTTACGATACTGACGCGAGATCACGCGCAGTGCGCGGACATTGCGATAATCTTCGTTTCCTGGGATAGCGGCACCCAAGTAATCCTGCGACGTATCCGTCTTACCATAGCGGGTCTCTTCGTATTCGATGGAGTCCCGACCAAAACTGTTGCCATTCTCGGCTACGAAGCGAAGCGCCTCAGCCTTGTCCTTACCGTAGAGTTCCTCGATCTCATCGAGCGTCATCCACTTGGTCTCGAACACCTCGTTCCAGGTCTTCGGGTCGTACTCCTTCGCATCCGGGTCAATCAGGATGTCAATAGGATCTTTGGCCGTGATGCGGATCTCACCTTCGACGTGATCACTGAAGTCCATACGAACGTCAAAGTAACCACGGCCATCCATGATGAGACCGTCGCTGAACACCGTCTGCTCAACCCAGTCGAGCTTGTTATTGTCAGCGATCTGCATGTACAACTTAGTCAGCACGCTCGCTACGTCCTGATCACCACCACGGCGCGGTTTGAACTGCACGTCGGCACGGCGCGTGGACTGTTCTCCGAGGACAGTGTTCACTGTCGGGAGTACGGTGTTAATGGTCAGTGCCGGGCGGCCTTCTGCCTCCAGCTTAGCCAGATCAGTCTCGTCCCACTGATCGCCGCGATAGAACGCGTCGCATTTCTTAGCCATTTCGACGTACTGCAGGTGCCCGTTGTCTCTGGCCCGGACGTACCGGTTCCACTGCTGCTGGGCAAGCTGCTGTTCTTCGATCGAAGGGGTTTTGATCTTAGCCATGGTTTACGCACTCATCGCGGATTTTTGGCGGGGTCCGCGAGTAAGAGATAGAAGTTTGTCCCGCCAAGACTGTGTATGGACTACTGGAGCTTGATATGTAGAGAACTCAGACATCATGAGACCAATCCACGCCAAGGCGTCTACCTGGTCATCATGCATACCGTTCGGGAACCTAAGAAGTTCCGCAATCAACGGACCAGTGAACGATGCGTCGCGAGGGAAATACACTTTCCCCTGCTGCATGCGTCCTTGGATGGCTCGAGCACGCGCTTCTTTATCGCGCCGCCCAGTCTTAAGATCTTTGAAGTACGCCTCAAACAAGCCGCGCTCACGCACGCGCTTTTCTAGGAACGGGCCTAGCGCCATTTCGATGTGGCTCTTTTCGATACCTACAATCGACGGCTTCCACTGGATGTACAGATCAAGTATTCGTTCGACAAGTTCGAAGCCGTCGAACCGACCGCGCACGCAGTCCATGACGAACATGTCGTCATACTCGTTGATGCCAACTACTATCCCGACGCTGTAGTCGTTACGATCGTTCTTACCGATCGCCAAGTCCCACGCGCAGTAATACCGCATGGAGTCCTGGTCAATCTCGTCGAAGTCGTAGTAGTTAATCATGCTGCGAGTGAAGTACTGGCCGTCGTCAGCAACAGGGTTTTGCTGAAAGAGCGCCGACCAGTCGCGCGGGCCTACGGCTTTTTCGATGCGCCTGAGCGCTTGGACGTCGTACCTTTCGGGGTGGAGAGCTTCTCCCGCCTTGCGGAATTCTTCGTCTTCTTCGGCGATGGCGGGATATCTGACAACTTCCCACTCGTCTCCACCTTGAGAACCCGCTTTAAGAAGTCGACCAGCCAAGTCATCATCATGCCACCTCGTTAGAATGACCAACACGCCACCACCGGGAGCAAGACGGGTGTACGCCGTTGACGTATACCAGTCCCAGTTAGCATCCCGATTGTTCTGGCTCTCGGCATCTTCCCGGTTCTTCACCGGGTCGTCGATAACGAGAACGTGAGCACCTTTTCCCGTAATACCGCCACCGACACCAGCGGCTACGTAGCCACCGCCATCTGTCGTTAGCCATGCTTCAGCGCTTTGACTATCCGGGTCCAACCGCGTTTGAAAAATTGCTTTATAGGACGGTTCACGAAGCACCTGACGTACCTTACGGCTAAAACCCATCGCAAGCGAACCCGAATACGAGCAGCTAATAAACTCATGCGAAGGGTTACGACCCAGATGCCAAGCCGGAAACGAAATAGAAGCAAGCGTTGACTTCCCGTGACGCGGCGGCATAAAGAGCATAAGCCGTGGAGACTTTTGGTCCACCACGTCGCGAGAAAACTGTTCAAGTCGTTTGCAGACATCTTTGTGCACCCAACCCGCGTTGTAGTCCGGATTGAACTTCTCGACGAACGGTAGCAGCCGCTTACGCGACAGTATTCGTTCGGCTAGTTCTTTCCGCGCCTGTTCCTTTACATCGAACTCTTTCTTAGCTGCCTCTGACAGTGGTTCGTTGTCGGGTTTCACCTGCACTGGGTTAAGCAGCGCGTCCTCCGCGTCAGCAAGACAATAGACGCACACCCCTTTATGCTTACCAGAGTACAAGGTCTCCGGATGGAGCTTCTTGCACTTCAAGCACTCAATAGTTGGGATCTCGTCTGTCAAGGCGCGTCAGGCTCCAAGTAACCGACATCCTTACCAGCCAGCTTCAACAACTCTTCGTCAGTCATCCGCTCTATCTGAGCGGGGTTCAAATTTATGTTGACCTGCATGGCGGTGTCTGGGGCCGTTAGCCCGTGCAGCTTCACCAACGAGTCAACCGTGTTCTTCATCTCGGTCGCGTTCACTGCGGCGTTGTACGCTTCCAGGTACATCTGGTGCGCGTGCGTCCTGGTGAACTTGACCTCTTCCCGCATCTGCTCCCGAAAGAAGTTCAGAGCCTGAACTACTGCCGGGCGCTTAGCCGCATCCAACGCCGTCTGATAACTTGCGTACCCAGCTGCACGGCCAGCAGCGGCAATCGTCATGCCGCGCGCCATGTATAGAACCAGCCGCTCCTGCTGCACGGTCAGAGCTCCAAGCGTCAGCCCCATGTATGGAGTGAGCGCCTGGAACTCAGTATGGGACATCAACTCATCAGTCTGAGCTATGTCAGTGGACAGGGGTGCCTGGTTCTCTGATTGAATCGGCAAGCTCTCCAACAACTTCTTCATCCAGATAAACAAAAACCGGTGCCCGATCCCCTAGCTCATGCAAGCGGATCCTGGTCAGGTATTCGTGAAGAGATGTGGGATTAGGGTCGATAGAGGCGACGATTGCCTCAAATATCCACCCGTCGTACACCAACACTTCGTGGCCACCTCGGTATGCCGTACCGATAATGGCATCTTCGAAGCCCTCTATTGCGAACACCTGGACTTTCGGCAGCATTTATATTAGCCCTGCTCCTGTCTAATCACAAGAGTACTGGTAAATTGTCTTCACCCACCAGTACAGCATGTCGTTGCTTAAGCTCTGTTTTAAGAGATTAACCCGTAGAGCAACGAGCTGCACGTTTCCCGGTATATACCCTTGCTGGCTGTCTATTCGGTCGATGCTTGCGTTAAAGTCCTTGGCTCCCGACCCGTCGTTATGGTGAGTGAGCACTACTCCTGATATCGCACAACGGCCTTCTTGCCGTTGCCAGAGATCAATGAGGTACTCGGCGGTTACCTCGTAGTCCGTGAACCCACGACTACGGCTCTTACTTTTGCTCGTAGATACGAGATTCGTTAAGTACGGTTCGTAGCCCGTGGACCGTTGTTGACGGCGCGTGGCTTGATTACAGGGGCGGCATATTGTCCTGAAGCCGCCTTTCATAGCCTCGAAACTCGCTATGGGCAGGTCCGTCTGGCAGCGAGCGCATGTCTTAGTGTCTGACACTAGTACAACCTACCCGGAAAATCGACCGTCGATCTCCTGCGCCGGGTGAAGTTGCCGGAGTATACCCTTGATTCCGCAAAAAATTTCTATAGAAAAATTTTGCAGAAAAAATTTCTATAGGAGGGGGTATGCGTTTTTCTATCTATTTTGCTCACTCATAGTCTCCCCCCTCGCCTCCAGCACCAACCCCTTTCCCGGAATTTAGCCATTGGAACCTTGTTTTTAACCAGAATCGTGGAACCTTGTCGCCCAGTAACCCCCCAGCGTCAACGCTCGACACTTCGTGTCTCGCGGTCAGTGACTATTGTGTATCTGTCAATTAACTAGGAGTAATTACTCATGGACAACCAAGCCAATACAACCAACAACATCAACGACAACGAACAACCGGACCAGATGTATCTCGCTGCTGAGAAAGCAAAAGAAGCATCCAAGTCTGTCATCACCTACGCTAAAGAGAAGCCTGACATGGCAGCTCTATTCGTCCTAGGCGTACTCAACCTCTTCAGCTAATCCAATCGGGAGGGACCTCCAACCTCCCATCACTAACCACAAGGAACTATCCAATGACCCTCACCAGCGGCAAGACATCACTGGCCTTCAGCATCCTCGCAAACATCACCTTCCTCGGCTCGTTCTTCACTGAGCCCCCGGTTAGCCACTCACTCATCATCGCTACCGGATTAGCCGTTATCGGCACCCTCGTATCACTGCTCTCCAACGACTAACAACTATCCACTGACCACGGTCAACATACCGTGGTCAGTTGTTGTTTGCACGCAACACATGTCATGTGCCAGTGGACAACGGTCGTGTGCTCATGGCCAGTTGCCCGTGATCCGCTCACACAGGCATGTGTGCAGTGTGTGCAGCGATTACGGTTTGTGTGCAGGCATGTGTGCAGGCAAGTTTGTTGCAGACAAACGCATGCAAGTGCCTGATTTACAAACACTTTAACCCTGCGATAACGAAATGTGTGCAGTGTGTGCAGGGTTTTTACCATTTTTAAAACGGGGTGCAATTTGAAAAATACAACATGTTGTTTTTCTTGCGAACTGAAAAAATGCCTGCACACAGTGAACACACATTGATTTATAAGGAAAAATGCCTGCACACACACCCTCGTTTGCTGCACACATTGCCCTGTTTGCTGCACACATTTAGACCCTTAGCTGCACACAGTCTGTGGATAACTCAAACTAGTGGTTAAAACTGACCACTAACCACTGTTCACTTATACAGGACAACGCTCATCGGTTCCCGATTCGCGGTCAGATGTCCTATTGATTCACTTATGTAACAACCAGAGGTATCAACCATGTCCGAGCCACAGCAAATTGATCTATTCGACCCAATGGTCATTTACTGCGACGACGCTCCAGTCGTTAACCTCGATCAGTTCTTCATGTTAGTAACTAAGGATTTTGCTAACACGTTCCCCCACGGCACGCTTGCCGTCAGCCCACCTATCCCACTGCGTTCAGGCGCAGGCTGGTATGTCGGACGTGCCGGGTTCAACTTCGACGAAGTAACTAACCGTTGGTGGTACGAGCCGTACGACCGTATTTCGGACTACTACCAAACAGAATCTGAGGCTGCTGACGTAGCCTCTTGGCACCGTTGGGGAGCAGGACACCCATCCATATGAACGACACACAGTGCTACGTACTGGCGGTTGACTCACTGCAACGGGCCTTGAGCTCGTTGCAGTCCTCCCCAGACCAAGACTCCAAGGCCATGTATGAAACCCTTCGCCTCACCAACGAAGCAGCCCATGCCATCTACTCCATGGCGCACATGCGCATGATGGCGGAGGAAAAGCTGCGCGAACTTGAGACTCCAACCGAGGAGTTCTGAACGCTCGCGCGTTCCGCGCTCGCGGTCGGTGCAACCAGTGATCCAACTAACAGGTACCAGTATGAAACAGTTGCAATTACCACTAACAACTAACCACGCACAACGGATCACTCACAAACTACAACAAGCAATCCAATATGCTAAGGAGCACCCAGATGAAGTAATGCTCGCACTAATGACTATCCTGTTATTAGACATTGAAGATGACTTAGACGATGTCTCCAAGTAACCAAAGGATACTTAACCATGGCTTCAAATCCGTATACGGTTCTAAATCTAAACACTGTCCACTGGGATTGGCTCGTTGATCACGAGAACCAGTTGGCTAACCACGAATCATCAGACGTTGATATCGATACAGCGTTTGACGATGCAGACAATGCCAGCCAGTTGGCAAAGCTGCTTTCCGACTACAACTTAACAACCATAGGTAACTACAATGACCGTTAAAGATCAGACTTTCATCCCCAACGTCATCGGCTACATGTCCGAGAAAAACACCACTATTGGCTCCATAGCCAAGTACGTGGAGTCTCAACAAGCGGACGATCCGCTCGAGCGTATTGCTCTTGCATTCTTCCGTTTGCAGCGCGCTCGTCAGGCTGCAGTGACCGCCGAGCTTGAGCAGGGAGTCCCGGTTGAGGGACCGCCGTTCAAGCCGGAGCGTTTGCTCAGCTTCATTCAGTCCATCATGAACGGTGTCTGCTGGGCCGCTCGCCGCTTGTATGTGGCGAACGACAAGCAGGAATTCGGCAACGGCATCGACTTCTCACAAGACGTCGGTGACTATGTCGGAGTCTACGCTACGAACGAGCGTATCCCCGAGCTGGTGGATAGCGACTTCATGGCGCTCACCCGCCTGCACACTTTGCTCGCCGCCAAGATGGCGTACCTCACCGACATCGCTCCGCTCTACCACTTCGAGCAGCGCGCCAAGGACGAGGACGGCAACTGGTACGTCGAGACGGTGTGTAACTCGTTCTCGCAGGCCATGCCGGTTATGGACGACATTGTCGCCCGTCTCCAGCAGGAATCCGAGGCTAACGAAGTTGCTGATTTTATGAAGCAGCTGCGCGCCGCGTAACCAAACCCTAGAGAAGGTTGGTCGTCACCCTTGACCAAAACGACCACGGTCCCTCCCCGTCGCTGATACCTCGGCGGGGAGGGATCAACTTCTGGCCGCCAGGGAGACAGTGTGCCATGACTAATGGCCTAAAAAACCTACTGACACAGTTATCGACTGAACAAAAGTTAGCTTTAGAGATACACGAAATCATGCACGCTGTGCTTACCCATTCTAACACCAAGTTAAAGAATCAGAAGTTTTACAACTACTCAGTACAAGAGCTTTACGACTTTTTGCAACGTGCCGATACCAACGGCTAGTGTGACGCGCACGATGAGAAACGGGATGGTTTCCCGTAGCGTTCTCCCCGGTGAATTCCGGCGTTAGCAGCACGACAGTCCCCTGTGGTCGGGATGCGGATACCACATTGCGTTAAGTGTTTGTGGTGCGATGACAAAGACCGCCGCATAGGGGAAGCACTTCATATATAATTACCGAACCGGAAGTTTAGGGCCTGGCCAGCAGTAATGTATGGCCTCCACCGGATGCTTGGAGAAGGCTAACCCTCTATCCAGCCCTGACTTCCACCTACCACCACAGCCCGTTTGGCCACCAGGTCAAGCGGGCTTTTTTATTCCCAACACAAAAGGACAACCAGACAATGGCATCTCTCAACACAAAACAAATCATGAAGACTGCACTCGATGACCTCGTTGCGCAAGGCATCGACAGCGACAACTTGTTTGACTTCATCAGCACCGTAGCCGGAACACTCGGCTTTGTATTCGGTGCACTCCACGTATCTACCGAAAAGAAGATCCCGCTAGAAGAAATCGACCTACAGATCGACAGCATGTCTGAGTTCATTAAGTCATGTGCCCGACGTACGACTGAACTCACCCCGCCCAAAGCCAACTAATCATGGATACCTGCAGCACCTGCAAACACTGGCGTCGATGGAAACATAAAGTCACCGACCAAGCCACGTTCACATCTCGCATGGGCAACTGCAACATGGTGATGATGTGGTGGGACGCTAGCGAATGGCTAGAAGAAGAGCCGTTCACTCGAGAAATCAACCCGAAGTTTGCGCACAAACGAGCGTTCGTCCAGGACGCAAGCGACTACAGCGCATGTCTTTACACCCGTGAAGACTTTGGATGTATAGATCACAAAAGGTAAAACCATATGCATTGGAACCACAGAATAGTAGTACAACACAACGAATACCTCGGAGGAGTAGAAACAACCTACCACTTTAAAGAGGTGTTCTACGAAGACGACGGTACTCCCACAAGCTACAGCGACCCGTTTATGTGCGGTGACAACCTGGAAGAACTCCAGTCTTTAGTTAACCGACTACAAACAGCACTAAGCCACCCAGTATTAGACGACTCTATTTTCAAAGAGGACTAACCATATGAAACAAGAATACCGATTCATCGTATTTGAGTCCCAGTCCCCACTATATGAAGAAGACCCCTTCATAGCATTGTGCGTAGTCACTTACGACGAACAGGGCAAACTGTTCAAGTTCAACTACCCAATGCACACGTTCGACAACATCGAACAAGTAAACACATTTGTACTAGATATCATGCGTGCCGCCCAGCTTCCCATGCTGCATGTTAGTGACTTTCCAGTGTCAGCGTTCGACGACGAAGACATTGAGTTCTAACTATGCTGAAAGCACTCCGCGCTTTTATTAAAAGGATCAACTCTATTAAAGACTATGACTGGCGTCATGTGCCGCCGCCCAACTGGGCATGCAAACGCAGCGGCCGTGACTACTGGTAACTATCATGAAAAAACCAAACGTAATACCACCAGGAAAAATACTAATCGACTACGACATGTACAACAGTGTGCTACTCCTAGCAGAGTTCAACGGAGTGGAATACGTAAACTACGAAGTCATACAAGACTTTCCACTTTTACCTGCAAACAAACCACGAGTTACTAACAAACTACGTAACTTTTTCCACAGTGACACTATTCTTTTCTCTAGAAAAAACTCCAACGTAGTGCATCAAGCACATGAGTACGTAAAAGCTAATAAACACAGATTCCCCGAATACACATCCGAAGAACACAAACAACACTGGGTAGGACTATGGCAAGTAAATATGCATGCCAATCGTGTGGCATAACTTTCGAAGAAGACGAAATAGTCCCTGTTCACGAAGGCAACAACGTGCACTACGTAGGCGACGGCAGATATCTTGAAGACGTCGAATACGACGGTTGCCCATACTGCCTAAGCATTAGCATTGATCCAATAGAAACTGACGACGAATAACGGAGCACTAACAATGTTCTTTCTATCCGGCTTACTTGCAGCTCTAGCAATGATCTTTTTGCTACTTAAACTTAACCTACGACGTATCGCAAAGTACGACATCTTCCTGGACGTAGTACTTACGTTCTTCTTTATCTGGATCTTTGCCGGTACTTTCGCCGGTATGATGGCTGGCCTTTGGGCCGGTGCACTCATATCCATATTCTTGTGGTGGGCTAAACGTAGCCTGCCGCAAGAAGAACTCAAGTGGATCAAGACCAAGCGTTTTCCGTATCGGAAGCTAGCTTGGGTAACGATCATTAAAACCAAAAACCGTTAACTAACATCTGGCCTCTGGCCGGTTGCAGACTTCAGCCCCCCTGAACCCAGCTCTTGGTGACCAGTGCAAGCCAAGAGTCGTTGTCTGTAACTGGTCAGAGGTTAGACCTATCGCATTACTTAAGGAGTAAACAATGCGCACTATTCGTCCATCACAACTCAAGTCCGAACTAAAAGCCAACGCCTTAGCCCGCGTGCCAAGCATGATCTGGGGCCCGCCAGGCCTCGGTAAATCTCAGATTGTTTATCAATTTTCCAACGACCTATACGCCAAGGTCTTCGAGCTTCGTGCCAACTTGTTTGACCCCGTCGACGTTCGCGGCGGTCTCAAAGTAGTTGAGCAAGCCGACGGCTCGTACCGAACTCGTTACGGCGTGCCTGAGGATTACCCCGACACTAACTACCAGGGCACCGTCGTGCTGCTCATCGACGAGTTGCCTAACGCACCTAAAGCTACGCAAAACGCGTTGCTGCAGTTGACGCTCGATCGCAAGATCGGCACTTACGTTCTTCCAGAAAACACCATCATTGTTGGTGCAGGTAACCGTTCGCAAGATCGTGCCGCTGTGCACGAGATGCCAACGCCTGTTAAGAACCGCTTCGCGCATTACACGCTCGAGGCAAACATCGACGACTGGGTAGCCTGGGCGCTTCGTAACAAAATCGACGACAGCATCATCTCGTTCCTTCGTTACCGTCCGAGTCTGCTTCACAGCTTAGACGCCAACGACTACGCGTTCCCGTCGCCCCGTACCTGGGAGATGGTCAGCCGCAAGTTGCCGCATATGAACGACATGTTCTACGGCGTTGCATCGCTTGTTGGCGACGGCCCGGCTGGCGAGTACTTGGCTCACAAGGCAATCCACAAGGATCTGCCTGACATCGAAGAGCTCATCAAGAACCCGTCAACCAGCCACGTTCCGAGCGACCCATCAGCTCTGTACGCAATTGCCGGTGCGCTGGCATCACGCGTAGACCAGCTGAACTTCGACGCGATCATGCGTTACAACAGACGTTTGCCACGCGAGTTTCAAGTAGTTCTTGTCCGCGACTGCTTGGCTAAAGAACGTACTTTGATTAACGAAAAGTCATTCAAGGACTGGACCACTGCTAACGTAGAAGTAGTCATCTAAGGAGAATCACATGGCTTCTGTACGATTAACTAACGAAATCCGTAGCGATATTCATCGTAACGCTATGGAAGCTTTCAAGGTTGCCAAACCTATGCCCAAGCCTACTACTTGGCTTTGCGACCGAATCCGCGACGGCATCATGGGATCCGAAGCGTATAAGGTTCTTAAAGATATGTACGAGACACGCAACCGCTATACGTTCACTTCGCTTGGCGGAGTACCTAACAACGTAGCTCAGACTGCTGACGCTGTTGTTAACCTATCTTCTAAAACTAACTTTGGCACCACGTCTTTTCCTGACGGTACCAACAAAACTATTCCGATTGAGATGGTACCTCAGATCAAGCTTTTCCGAGGCTCGTCCTGGGGCACAGCAGATTTCTGCTTTGAGGACTTTAGTGCGCAGACGCGTGCAGATCTTGCTGGCCCTTTGCAACAACTTTCTAAAGACATTGTTGATCACTATGCTGAACAGCATGACTATTCCAAAAAGATCAAAGATCTTTTGGACGCTTGCACAACAGTTAAGCAATTGCTTACTACCTGGCCAGCAGGCGAATCGTTTGTTCCGCACGAGCACAAGACGCGCATGTACACCAAGGTTACTCGTGTCGAGCGTGCCAAACAGATCCGAGAAGAAGTTCAATTCGACGACTCATTTGTAAATGAAGTAGTACTTACCGCAAAACTAGTAGGAGGCTAACATGTCTGCTGAAAGCGCACTTATCAAGGCGCGATCGCAACTGCTCATGGAACAGCCGTTCTTCGGAACGCTGGCCTTGAGACTACGCCCCGTTGAAAAAGAGGACGTAAAGACGGCAGCCACTGACGGCACAAGTTTTTTCTACAACTCTGATTTCATACGGAAACTAGATCCAATGCAGCTTCGTGGGTTAATCGCCCACGAAGTTATGCATTGTGTCTTCAACCATCAAACTCGCAGACAAGCCCGCGACCACAGCTTGTGGAACGTTGCTTGCGACTACGCTATCAACAACCATCTTGTGGACGCGGGTTTTATTCTGCCCAAAGGCGGCTTAGTAGATCCGGCTTATAAAGACATGTCTGCAGAAGCCATCTACAGCAAACTCCAACAAGAACCCAAGAAGCACAAGCCGTGCGCCTGGGGTATTGTGCTTGATGCAAACAGCGGCAGCATAGAGTCTGGTTCTGCTGCCGAGATGGAATCCCAATGGCAGATCGCTGTTGGGGAAGCACTCTCGGTAGCTAAATCACGCGGCAAGATGCCAGGTCACCTGGAGCTTGCACTAACCGATATTCTTGACCCGAAGGTCGACTGGCGTACTATTCTCTGGCCGTTCTTTACCGATCTTACTAACGACGACTTTACCTGGCGTAAACCAAATCGTGCTTACATTTCGGAAGACGAATATCTTCCGTCAATGTACGAAGAAGCCTGCGGTAAAGTTGCAATCGTCGCTGACTCCAGCGGATCTATCTCTGACGAGCAGGGTGTTCAGTTCTTCAGCGAACTAGACGCAGTGCTCGCTCAAGTCCGACCCGAGTCCGTCGTATTTATACAGTGCGACGCCAACGTCCAGGACGTGCATGTGTTTGACCGTGGACAACGGATCACGGACAACAAACGTACGTTCAAGGGTCGTGGCGGTACAGCATTTGCCCCGGCATTTGCTTACATTAAAGAGCACCACCCGGATGTCCAGGCAATTGTGTATCTCACAGACCTGGAGTCTAGCGACTTCGACGAAGCCGAACGCAACTGCATCGCACCGACGCTTTGGGTAGCTACAACGCGACACTCACAAGCGCCATTTGGTACCACTGTATATTTACCCTCTTGATACAAACTCAGCTACTAACTATCCTCAACGCAAAGGTAGGAGACCTTTATGCCTCGAGTCACGAAAGAACTCATTTTCCCACGAGCCGTATCCACGGCTAATAAAATCAACCTCACTAGCCTGGCCATTGCACTTGGCACTTTGTCCGAAGACAAAGGGCTTAAAGAAATTGCTACCTTAATGACCGACTCCCTGTATGCGAAATCTCGCATACGAGCACAAAAGCGCGCAAATGCGGTACTCGCCGTCCTTGAAGCCTATCGTTAATACGATGGGTCATTTCACCGAAAGTGTAGAAGTTATGCAGGTCTGCGACTTGTTGCTTAATGGCTACACTACTACTGAAATAGAAACAAAACTCAAGATCCCTAAACAACGGGTCGATGAGATTTACCGAATACTGCAGGACGCTACAGCGTACGAAGAAGGATAACGCCGTGTCAGAGACTCTTGTGACTTTGGACTTTGAGACTTACTACGACGTAAAGCTCAGTCTCACCAAAATGACCACTATGGAATATGTTAAACATGACATGTTCAAGGTCTGGGGTGTTGGCATTAAAGTCAACGATGAACCAGCAGAATGGTTTGGAGCAGACGAAGCTGAAGACTGTCTGCGCCAATTTGACTGGAGCAACGTCAAGTTGCTTTGTCACAACACTTTGTTTGACGGCTACATACTAGCCAGGCACTACGGCATAACGCCTGCGTACTATCTCGATACCGCAGCAATGGCACGCGGCGCGTTTCCTGGCTTATCTGCATCTCTTAAAGAGACAAGTATTCGCTTGTTCCCAGACGACGAATCTATGCGTAAAGGCGAAGACCTTGTTAAAGCCAAGGGACTTTACGACCTTCCACCAGACATTGAAGAGGCTATCTCCAAGTACTGCGTACAAGACGTAGATCTGACCTACGCTGTTTACAACAAACTTGTGGCTAATTACCCACAGTCTGAGTTGGACCTTATTCATCTCACAACCAAGATGTTCTGTCAGCCGATTCTTAAGATTGACCGTGAACGACTGACCACGTACCACGATCAGGAATTCACTCGCGCTGAAGATCTGATCAAGAACTCCGGCGTTTCTAAAGATGTACTCTCAAGCAACGTCAAGTTCGTTGCGCTCCTTGAAAGACTTGGCATCACACCGCCAGTAAAACGCAGCCCAAGCACCGGTAACATGATCCCGGCGTTTGGTAAAAACGACGCAGGTTGGAAGCAGCTAATGGCTAAGTACCCAGAGCACAAAGCTCTCTGGGATGCTAGAACAGCAGTCAAGTCGCGCATTAGTGAGACTCGGTCTAAACGATTTTTAGACGTAGCCCACAGCGACGACACTATTAGTGTCCCGCTTAAGTATTACGCAGCCCACACTGGCCGCTTTGGCGGCACAGAAAAGATCAATCTTCAGAACTTACCTCGAGGCAGTGAGCTACGTAAATGCTTAGTAGCCCCAGAAGGCATGCTTGTTTACGTAGCAGACTTGTCTAATATCGAAGCCCGCATGCTTGCGTGGCTCGCAGGGCAATACGACCTTCTGGACCAGTTCCGCAAAGGTGAGGATATATACAGTAACTTTGCCTCGAAAATTTACAACAAACCAGTAAATAAACAAGAACATCCTACTGAACGATTTGTAGGTAAAACCGCAATCCTAGGTCTTGGCTACGGCATGGGACACAAGAAGTTCAAACTCACTCTGGAATCCGGAGCCGCAGGACCGGCCATGCAAATTTCAGAATCAGACGCCTTAAACGTTGTACATACATACAGGTCTAGCTACAGCTGCATTCCGCTCTTATGGGGGCGAATGGAAAACCTCTTGAAGCAATCACTAGACCGAAACAACTACGGCGTTACTTACCGCAACGGAGTCTTAACAATACAAGATCGTTCTCTTGTTTTGCCTAATGGAATGGCTTTGAGATACGAGAACTTACAAATGACTCCTCAAGGCATGACTTACGAAACGCGCGGGTTTAGCCATGAGTCAACTTATGGTGGTCGAATAACTGAAAACGTTATTCAGGCTTTATCAAGAATAGTAATTACTGACAGTTTATTGAGGCTAGACAAGAACTTACGCAACGGATGCGTTGCCCTTACCGTACATGACGAAGTAGTAATTGTTGCATCAGATGAAAATCCCGATGCTACAATGGCTCAAATCATTGACGATCTTTGCACCCCGCCCAGCTGGGCTCCGGATCTACCGTTGTCCGCTGAAGGTGGTTATGACAGGATGTATAGTAAGTAATGTCCAGGCTTGTTTTAACAAGGCGTTTAAACGAAACCGTTGTTGTTCAACACAACGGTAAAGTCCTTGTTGAAGTAAAAGTCTGTCGCATAGATCGTAATCAAGTTCGCATTGCTTTCGTCGCTGACCCGTCAGTAATTATTGACCGGAAAGAAACTTTAGACGAAAGCCCCGGCTCTTCGGAGCAAGACAAGAGCTAGTGTTTCTGGGGAGTTGTTATGAAGGTTACGTTTCTGGAGAGCTCAAACGGCACTCCACTTAGCAAGCATTACTTCACAAGTGGCGAATCACGACCGTATCCGTATGTAAAAGACGTAACTTCGTACGAGCACACAATACCTAATGATCAAGCTGGTTTAGTGCAGCTTGAAAATTTGATTCGCCAGCATGCTGCAAAAGGTAACTGCATGCTGAAAGGCCCATTGCGTCGCCAACTTGTAAACGAAAGCCGCGCACAAAAAAGCGACAGGCTTGCCGTTAGCAATTTACTTGTACTCGACTTTGATGCAATCACATTACCGCGGCGAATTGTACGTTCGAAAAAGCTGAGCGCTAATGACGTACAACTGATCTCTGAACAGATTATTGCTGAGCTGCCACCTGAACTTCATAACGTTAGTTATATCGCGCAGGCATCAGCTAGCCTTGGTCTTAAAGGCGATCGTATTTCGTTGCACATCTTTATGATGCTTACAGTGGCTATGCCACCTAAGTCCATAAAGCTTTGGCTACAAAACATCAATTACGTTTCAGATCTTCTCAAGCCACAACTTGAGTTAAGCGCCAACGGCCAGTCAATCAAACACCCATTAGACGTGTCGGTTGCTGATAACAGCAAACTAATCTTTATATCGCCACCGACGTTTGAAGACTCGACTAAAAACCCATTCGTGTCTGACGACAACCGCGTCATCCGCGTCGACAGAGACAACGCAACGTTTGACATGGCAGCAGCCATGGCAAGTCTCAACCCAGAGACTGTCTTCCAAATAGGACAACAGATTAAAGATGACCTTCGCGAAGGCAAAGGCATCCGCAAGAAGTCTGGTAAGTACCAGACAATGACCATTGAGCACCAAGCTCACGAAGTACTATTAAACCCAGACAAAATGTCCATCTCGATTGCTGACAGTTCAGCAATGCCTTGGGTCCGCTGCAATATCAATGGCGGCGATAGTGGCGGCTACTACTTCAACATCGAACGTCCGACGTACATGTACAACTTTAAGGACGAACCAATATTCGAGATTGAAAAAGCCGACAAGGAATTTTACAAAAGCATCTTCGAGATCTTTCAACAGCATCTCGAGAAAGTCGGTAAGTCTACTTACCCGGTTGTTCTTCGTGACTATTACACCGACGTCTACTACAACGGAGTATTTGACCCGAACTTAAACCAGTTCACAGAAGAATACCCGTTAATCCCGACTAGCAAGACCAGCATTGAAAGTTTCATGCTAAGCCACGGACGTCCGGAACCAGACTTTATCCGTGACGCACGCGTTGTGTTTGACCCTACATCTAACAGTCCAGCCATTGATTTCGACAATGTCCCATACTTCGTAAACATGTACCGTAAAACTAAGTACATGTTAGGAGCTGAAGACCTTGGCTTTAAACTAGAGTTTGGCCAAGCAAAACTGATATCGAACCACTGCCCACTAATCTATACCTTGATACATCACGTTCTTGGCAACGGTGACCAGGAGTTCGAACGTTTTATCAACTGGCTGGCTTACATATTCCAGACACGCAAGAAAGCCAAGACAGCCTGGGTACTTGGCGGCGTACCAGGAACCGGTAAAGGTTTGTTTTACAGCAAAGTACTTCGTCCCTTGTTTGGTTCTGAACACGTACCAATGCGAGCACTGCAGAGCATTGAAGAACACTTCAATCTCTACATGCGTAACTCAATCTTCTTGATTGTCGACGAATTTCACATGGCCTCGTCTTCGCTTGGCGCTATGAAGATTGCTGACAAGCTTAAGAATCAGATCACAGAAGATACAATCACAATCCGCGCAATGCGCACTAACCAAGTTGAAGTTCCCAACTTTACGAACTTCATCTTTCTTACTAACCGCAATGACGCAGTAAAGATAGAAAACGGCGATCGTCGGTACAACATTCCGCCACGCCAGGAATTCAGGTTAGAAGAAGCGCACCCTGAGCTACTCAAGAACCTAGACAAGTTAGAAGACGAACTGTTTACCTTCGGATCTATCTTGCATAGCTTCGTAGTTAATGAGCGTATGGTTCACACCTGTATTGATAACCAGGCTAAGAACCATATGCGACACGTTTCTATGTCGCTTATGGAAGAGTTCTCGGAAGCTATTAAACGCGGCAATCTGTTGTTTTTTAGCGACATCTTGGACATTAACACCGCCAACGTTCAGAACATGAACGAAGTTGCTACGGCGCAACGGTTTGTTAAAACCTGGATTGCTAACGCTAAAGAGAAGTACGACATCATCCCGATGGAGCATCTCCGT
>Ga0208598_1000070_pt1 | contig 39474 bp, 34 predicted proteins | sample LakMenEpi22Jun12_FD_150726 | JGI IMG/M metagenome (GOLD analysis project Ga0208598, IMG submission 150726) | Freshwater microbial communities from Lake Mendota, WI - 22JUN2012 deep hole epilimnion (SPAdes) | ecosystem: Environmental > Aquatic > Freshwater > Lake > Epilimnion/Euphotic zone ... | reverse complement strand
CGAGCAAGGCCTCAAAGGCAGCCAGCCCGGCCGCACAACAAACCGGATGACCTCCAAAAGTGGTTATATGACCCAGTACCGGCCGATCGGTCAATTGATCCATCCATTTTTTATCGCTGATAAATGCGCCGAGCGGCATTCCACCACCAAGTGCCTTTCCTAATAGTAGTACATCGGGTACCACTCCAAAGGCGCTAAAGGCCCAAAGCGATCCGGTCCTTCCAAAGGCCGCTTGTATCTCATCAAAAATGAGCAGGGCACCTGTCTGGTCGCATTTTTTTCGAATAGCTTCTATCCACTCTTTGTCGGGCACCATAATACCCGACTCTGCCTGCACGGTCTCCAAGATCACACAGGCAGTACTATCATCGATCGCGTCGATGGCACCACATTCGTTATACTCATAATGCCAAATATCGGGCAGCAAGGGTCTAAATGCGTTGCGGTAATATTCATCGCCGAGCAAACTGAGTGCCCCTTGCGTAGAGCCATGATAAGATTTGTTAAAAGCGATCATCTTGGAGCGACCCGTTACTCGCTTGGCCAGTTTCATCGCACCTTCTGTAGCCTCGGCACCCGAGTTGGTAAAGTAAACGGATTGTAACGACGAAGGAAGATGGGCTGCCAGTGCCTGTGCATAGCGAACCTGGGGCGATTCGATCATCTCGCCATAGACCATCACATGTAAATAGGCATCGGTCTGTGTACGGATGGCCTCTACTACCTTAGGATGACGGTGTCCGATATTGGCCACACTGATGCCTCCGATCAGATCGATGTACTCTTTTCCTTGCGCATCATAGAGCGAGGCACAATCGGCCCGTACCACCTCAATGGCCAGCGGTGCCGCAGAGGTTTGTGCCACATGCTTAAAAAAAAGTTCGCGTTGATTCATATTTACAGGGCCCCGGCGGACCGATCACAGACAAAGGAAACAAAGAAAATCGACCTTTTAAAATTTGCGCTACTTTGCACGTAAATTAAGTGAGATCATGGCACTGATCATTCCCGTACGAGACAAACACCCGCAGTGGGGACCCGATTGCTTTTTAGCCCCCAACGCAACGGTGGTAGGCGATGTTGAGATGGGAGCGAACTGCAGCGTCTGGTTCAATGCGGTGATCAGGGGCGATGTGAATTTCATCAAAATGGGCAACAAGGTCAATGTGCAAGACGGGGCTTGTATTCATGGCACGTTCGAAAAATGCGGCACCACCATTGGCAACAATGTCTCTATCGGTCATCATGCCATCGTGCACGGCTGTACCCTGCACGACAATGTGCTGGTAGGAATGGGTGCCATTATTATGGACAAAGCCGTGGTGCATTCCAATACTATTATTGCCGCGGGCGCCGTTATACTGGAAAATACCGTTTGTGAACCGGGCAGTATTTATGCCGGTGTGCCGGCCAAAAAAGTAAAGGATATCTCCGGAGAGCTGATTGAAGGAGAGATCAACCGCATCGCACAGAACTATGTGCGCTATGCCTCTTGGTTCACTAACCCCGATGCCGCTACCCCATGAAAAAAAAGATACTGATACTACTGCTGGTCTGCGTTTGTTGCAGCTCTTGCAAGCTTTGGCATAAGGTCTTTCCTCCCAAACTGACCTATGGGCAGCCCATCGGGGCCGAAAAGATCATCAGCGGCGATCCCAAAGCCGAAAAACAGCTAAAGAAACAGCCCAAGTTCAAATACTAGTTGAGGCGAAGCGAGAAAGGCCGGTGCCAATAGTCACTCAGTACTGCTTGTCTTCGATCGAATCCAAAATGGAGAGATAGCTGATGAAACGATCCTCATGAATGCGACCATCTTGCACCGCTTGCTTTACGGCGCAGCCCGGTTCGTTGTAATGCAAACAATTATTGAACTGGCAATCTTGCAAAAGCGGCTTCATCTCCGAAAAGTAATGCGATAGCTCTTGCTTGCTGATATCGACCAATCCAAATTCGCGCATACCCGGAGTATCGATGATCTTTCCACCCTGCAACAGATCGAACATCTCGGCAAAAGTGGTGGTATGCTGCCCCTTGCCACTCCAGCCGCTCACGTCTTGCGTCTTTCGGTTCATACCCGGAAACCAACTGTTCAGCAAACTCGATTTACCCACGCCACTGTGTCCGGAGAGCAAGGTCGTTTTACCAGTAAGGGTAGCCAGCAATTCGTCCATTCCCTGTCCGGTAGCGGCACTCACTAGTAATACACGGTATCCGATGGCCTCGTACATCGAGCGCAGCGCTTCGTAGCGATCCATTTCTTTTTGCCGATACAGGTCTGCCTTGTTAAATACGATCAGCGGTGTTACATGGTACATGGCAGCGGCCACTAAAAACCGATCGATAAAACCCTGTGAGGTCTTGGGTTCTTTAAGGGTGGCCACCAGTAAGGTCTGATCGAGATTGGCCGCTACAATATGATGCTGGTGTTTGTGCCGGGGACTTTGCCGGTTAATATAATTGTGACGAGGCAAGATCTCGTCTATCACCGCCGTGGCGGAGGCTGCTGATTCTATTTCAAAAGACACCCTATCGCCCACCGCTACCGGATTGGTAGAAGTGATCTCGTCGAGCTTGAGCACCCCTTTCATGCGGGCATTCCAGAGTTGTCCCTGCTCATCGCGAACGATGTACCAGCTGCCCGTTGATTTATAGACCAGTCCTGTCATTTATGAAAGATATTTTCCGACAATAGGCATTCTTCTTCCGACCCCAAAGGCCTTAGGAGAAATGCGGATAATAGGACAGAACTGTTGGCGCTTATATTCATTTTTATTGACCATGCCAAGTACCCGGTCTACCAGCGCGGCCTCGTAACCAAGTTGCTTGATGGCGGCAGGCGACCTTCTTTTTTCGATGTATTGATACAAGATATGATCGAGGACCTCGTAAGGAGGCAACGAGTCGGCATCGAGTTGACCGGGGCGAAGTTCAGCAGAGGGGGGCTTGCAAATTATGGAATGCGGTATGACCTCGCTATTGCGATTGATGTAGCGGGCCAGGGCATAGACTTGTAACTTATAGCAATCACCCAGCACCCCAAGTCCGCCGGCCATGTCACCATAGAGTGTTCCGTAGCCGGTGGCTAGTTCGCTTTTATTAGATGTATTAAGCAGTACATACCCGAATTTATTGGCCAGTCCCATCAAGATGTTTCCTCTGGAGCGGCTTTGCAGATTTTCTTCGGCCAACCCAACGGGAAGATCCCCAAAACTTTTTTGCAATACCGCAAGCAGCGATTCAAATACCGGTTGAATGGAGATGATCTCGTACGGATTACCCAGTCGTTGACTGAGCAACTCGGCATCACGAACACTATGATCGCTCGAATACTGCGAAGGCAACAACACCGCCTTTACGTTCTCTTTACCTAATGCTTCTACTGCCAGGGCCAAGGTTACGGCGCTGTCTATTCCACCGCTGCTGCCCAAGACCGCCTTGGTAAAACCCATTTTAGAAAAATAATCTCTTATACCACTTACTATTGCCTCTTTGATCTGTGCAGTGCATAGCTCCGGCTCCAGACGAAGCGGATCGAGCTCTGCATCGGGTAGCTGGTCAGCGGTCTGCAAAGACGATTCTGTGAACGAACCCTCCTCGTTCCAGTTAACAAATTGCAATGACTCCTGAAACAACGGTAGCTGCGCGATCAGATTCGCATCCTTGTCCATCACCAGCGATCCGCCATCAAAAACGATCTCGGTCTGGCTGCCCACCGCATTACAATACACAAGCGGTATGCCATAACGAAGTACGTTTCGTTTTACAATGGCCTTTCGGTCCTCTACATGGGTATAATCAAAGGGAGAAGCCGATAAATTTAAGATAATATCGGGGCGCTGCCCGATCAGCTGGTCCATGGGGCAGTGCGTATACAATGGATTATCGCCAAGGTTCCAAATATCCTCGCAAATGGTAACGGCCAGTTTCTTTCCTTTAAAATCGATCAAATTCCATGCACTGGCGGGCTCAAAGTAGCGGTACTCATCGAACACATCATAGGTCGGCAGGCAGGTCTTGTGAACGACCGCTCTGATCTCTCCATCGTGCAGAAAATAGGCTGCATTGAACAATCTTTTTCCTTTCGAAGAGGGATTGCGGTCAGGGGCACCGACCAGCACCCCGATCCCTTGTGTGTGCGGTTTGATCTGGTCCAGGCAAGCCTCGCACTGGTCAATAAAATCATCGAATTCCAAAAAATCGCGCGGAGGATAGCCGCAGACCGCCAGCTCCGAAAAGATCACCAAGGCTGCCCCGGCTTTTTTTGCGTCGGCAATGGCATCGATGATCTTGCCCGTATTGCCTGCAAAATTGCCAATGTGATAGTTCTGCTGCGCGATGGCGATCTTCATAGGGGCAAAAGTACGCCATTGTTTGGTTGCGTACCTTTGCTTCTATGCAACGGCAATTTTGGGTACTACTTGGCTGTTGGGCACTGTTGGGCAGCTGTAGCCCCTCCAACCGAACGCCCGATGTGAGTCATATTAAAACCAAGGTTACACTGGCCCGCTTTGACCAGGCTTTTTTTGCGCTCGATACCACGCAACTCGCTACCGGGCTAGACAGCCTTTCCAAAAATTTCTCAGCATTCTACCCCGAATACATGCAGTTTATTCTGGGCGTAAGTGGCGATCCGGCCGATAGCACCACGCAGCGAACCGTAAGACAATTTATCGGCGCTTACCGAAGTGTGCAAGATTCGCTGCAGCCTCGGTTCGCCGATATTCGAAGTATCGAAAAAGAATTGCAAACGAGCTTTAGCTACCTGCAGTATTATTTTTCTTCGTATAAGACCGGCACCATCACATTTTTTACAGGACCCTTCGATGCACCCGGCGTCGCTACCGTGCGCAGTGGAACCGCAGTGGGCCTTCAACAATTTGCAGGAAGAGATTTCTTTGCGTACCAAAGCGCCGATCTGCAAACGCTGTATCCAAGCTACCTGAGCAGAAGATTTGCGCCGCAGTACATTGTGCCCGGTGTTATCAAAGCCATTGCAGAAGATATTTTTCCGCCCCGTGCGGCCGAGCTTCCACTGGTAGAACAAATGGTAGAGAGAGGTAAGTACTGGTATCTAGCCTCCTTGCTGCTACCCTATCATCCCGATTCGCTGATCACCGGATATACTACTACACAACTTGACTGGTGCAAAGAAAATGAAGGTCTGATCTGGAGTCATCTGCTCAAAAGCGAAGACCTGAACTCGCTGAATCCTATAGTGATCCAGACCTATCTGGGAGAAGCCCCCTTTACACAGGGATTATCGCAAGAGTATTCACCCGGTAACCTCGGTACCTGGATCGGTTGGCAGATCGTAAAAAAATATGCCGATAACCATAGCGAGATGCATCCTTCTGACATCATGAAGACCCCTGCAGCCACCTTGCTGGAGCAGGCCAAGTACAAACCCAAGTAAGAGTTCAAAAAAAATTAGTGGAAGCGAGAAGCGATCAATTGTTCTTGAACGGAACGATCATCTCGAAGCTGGGGATATTTACCGTAAAGAGCTGACGGGTCTCCAGATTTTCCATTTGATAGGTGCCGTACATTCTGCCCATTTCGGTGCGCAGGTTGCATCCGCTTACGTATTGGTAGCGTTCCCCCGGCTGCAACACGGGTTGCACACCGACAACGCCTTCTCCCTCCACCTCGCGGTGCGTGGCATTGCTATCGAAAATAAACCAATGACGACGATGAAGCTTTACCGGAAAAGAATTGTAATTCTCCAGCACTATTCGGTAGGCGAACATGTATTCGGATTGCAAAGGATTGCTGTAGTCCTCTTGATAAAAGGTCTCTACGCTTACCTGCACACCCTCTGATATCATCGATGCCATGGTATAAAATTAATGAAAATGATAAGTATCCAATTAAGTTTTTGCGGCTTACCTTTGCCGGGCAAAAACAATCAATATGAAGATCGCGGTAGCCAAAGGAGATGGAATCGGACCCGAAATAATGGAAGCCGTCCTGCGCATTTTTAAAGCCAACAACGTTCCCCTCCAATACGAAATGGTAGAGATGGGAAAGTGGGTTTTTGATAAAGGTTTTAACAATGGCATGACGCCCGAAGCTAAACAAACCATCGAGCAACTGGGCTTGCTCTTTAAAGGGCCCATGGAAACGCCCAAGGGAAAAGGGGTCAAGAGCATCAACGTGACCGCACGCAAGACCTGGAACACCTATGCCAATAAACGCGTCTTTAAATCGCTCCATGGCGTAGACACCGTGTTCAGCAAGGCCGGCATTCCCATCAATATCACGATCGTACGCGAGAATATCGAAGACACTTATGGCGGCATAGAGCATATGCTCACACAAGATGTGGCGCTTTGCCGTCGCTTCATTACAAGACCCGGCAGTATGCAGGTAATGCGCTATGCCTTCGAAATGGCCAGCAAAAAAAATGCAAAGCGCATCAGTTGCGGACACAAGGCCAACATCATGAAGATCACCGACGGGCTGTTTTTGGAGTGCTTCTATGAAGTAGCCAAAGAATATCCGCACCTTAAGGCAGACGATATCATCGTAGATGACCTTTGCATGAAACTGGTTACCCGCCCCGATCTTTTTGATGTGGTGGTACTACCCAATTTACAAGGTGATATTGTATCGGACCTCTGCGCAGGATTGGTCGGTGGCCTGGGCTTTGCCCCTTCTGCCAATATCGGAGATCATATTTCGATCTTTGAAGCCGTACACGGCACAGCACCTGATATTGCCGGAAAAAATCTTGCCAATCCCACCGCACTGCTGCTGAGCGGACTGGCCATGCTTCGTCACGTTGGCCTTTTTGACAATGCGGCTACTATAGAAAACGCGCTGCGCTATACACTCGAAAGTGGCGTGCACACTGGCGACTTTGGTAACAAAGCCATTCCCGCCGTCAACACGACCGAATTTGCCGATGCCATCATAGGCAATTTTGGAAAAATTCCCCAAGAAGGTGCCGTTGAGTTCGCAAGCAACGCTTCTACTTACAGCCCCGCTGCAGCCATCACCGTCCACCCCATGCTTGAGTCCGGTCAACAAAAATCGGAAGCCATCGTGGGCGCCGATCTCTTTATACAATGCAATCAACAACCCTCAGCACTTGCCGCGCTGCTTGAGGCGCAGACAACTGATCTCTTCAAGCTGGTTACGATCAGTAACCGCGGAACGCAGGTATGGCCCACAGGCTCTGTATACACGAACCTGGTCAATCAATACCGGGCGCGTTTTGAGAGCAGCAACGAAAAGGCCCTGCAGCAAGCCGATATCATCGCCCTTTACGAGCGGGTCAGCAAACACGTTAAAGTTTGTTCGGTAGAATTGCTCAACCAATGGGGCGATCAAAAGGCATACAGTCTGGCACAGGGTCAGTAAACGCCGTACCCCTGCTTTTGCAAATACTGCTTGACCTTGTTGCGCTGGTCCCCTTGCACCAGTATCTCGCCTTCTTTTACCGCACCGCCGGTGCCACAGTAGTTTCGAAGCTGCTTACCCAATAGTTCGAGATCGTCTGATGATCCTATAAATCCGGTTACGAGTGTAACGGCCTTGCCGGCACGTTGTTTGGTATCGAGCACGATCCGTAAGCGCTGCTTGGCGGGAGCCAACGTTTCTTGTTGCGGATCGGTTTCGGGTTGATACGAAAAATTAGGATCGGTACTATAGACAAACCCGCGGGTATCCGCCTTGTTTTTCTTAGACATATCAGTTCGTGTTGGTAAACAAAGAGGCCTTAAGACTCAGATCGATACTTTTTGCCTGATGAATCAGCGCCCCCACACTAATAAAGTCAACGCCGGTATCGGCGTAGTTTCGAATATTCTCTTGGGTGATTCCGCCACTGGCCTCGGTTTCAAAAGTACCTTTTTCGGAATGCTCTTCAATATAGGTCAATGCCTGGCGCAATAGCTCGGGCGAAAAATTATCGAGCATGATCCGTTTTACTTTTTGCTTTCCACAAGCAACAACTTCGATCACTTCTTGCATTGAGCGCGTCTCTACTTCGATAGAAAGTGAGGGTTTCTTTTGCTGTACATAGTGCCAGGCTCGGTCGACCGCTGTGGCAATGCTGCCGCAAAAATCAATATGATTATCTTTTAGCATGATCATATCGTAAAGGCCAAAGCGGTGATTGAGTGCCCCGCCAATACGAACAGCCTCTTTTTCGAGCAACCGAAAATTCGGAGTGGTCTTGCGTGTATCGAGCAGACGGGTGCGACAACCCTGCAAAAGCGTTACATATTCTCGAGTGAGGGTGGCAATTCCGCTCATGCGCTGCATGCAATTGAGTACAAGCCGCTCACATTGTAAGATCACGGTGGCAAATGACTCCACCTCAAATGCAATATCACCCGCGAGGACCCTATCGCCATCCTTTTTAAAAGAAGTAAAGCGAGCAGAGGGATCTTTATGCAGAAAAATTTTCTCAGCCACTTCCATGCCCGCCAGCACGGCGTCTTGCTTTACTTTTAATACCGCCTTGCCCCGGGCCGTAGCCGAAATACAAGATAGGGTTGAATGATCGCCGTCTCCCAGATCTTCTTCTAGAGCCAGCTCTACAAAGCGGTAAAATACATCGGGATCCATGGGAGTAAAATTAGCGCTTAATCCATGGTTTGAATACGAAGCTCTCTGACGCCCCCCTTTGAACCAGTAGCCGACATAAAAATATTTACCCGAAACTGTCCTTTCTCGGTAAGAAGGGTTCCCATAGCAAAGGCACCGCCCGGTGCGTTGCCACGGTGCTTTAACTCAAAACCGGTCACAGGATTGGCCACAAAGAATTTTGTGATGGCCGTCTGAGCCTGCGACTTGCTTAACTGAGAGGATTGGTCCGGTAGTGTCAGGGTCAGCTTCTGCTCAAAGCGACTGGCCAACTGCGATGCGTTGCCGGTCTTGATAGCCGCAATCACCGACTCGAGCGTGTCTTGCCCAGGCATTGCCCTCGAAAAAAAATGGGGAGCGAAAAAAAGTAAGCCCACTAAGAGCAGTTGAATTTTCATGATCACTAAAATACAGCATTTTTGGCTGTACCTTTGCTGATTAGTCGCAACGTATGAAAAAAACCATGTTGGTGATAATGGACGGATGGGGGCTCGGAAAAGTGCCCGCTGCCGATGCCATCGCTGCAGCCAACACGCCGTTCATCGATTCGCTTTACTCCCGTTATCCGAACAGCACCCTGGTCACCTGCGGGGAGGCCGTAGGACTGCCCGAGGGCCAGATGGGAAACTCCGAGGTAGGACATCTCAATCTGGGTGCCGGAAGAATCGTATACCAAGAACTACAGCGCATCAATCTGGCCGTAGCCGATCGCTCCATTTTTTCGAATCCTGTCTTACTGCGCAGCATCGACTATGCTCTAAAAAATAATAAGGCCCTTCATCTAATGGGACTGGTCAGTAACGGTGGCGTGCATTCTCATATTGACCATCTAAAAGCGATAATTGCATGCTGTACTACAAAAGGCCTTCAGCAAGTATTCGTACATGCCTTTACCGACGGACGCGACTGCGATCCTAAAAGCGGGCTTGGTTTTATGCGCGAACTTCAAACCTATTTGCAAGGGCAGACCGGTACCATCGCCAGTGTAAGCGGCCGCTATTTTGCGATGGACCGCGATAAACGCTGGGAAAGAGTCAAACTCGCTTACGATGCCCTGGTCCTGGGTAAAGGCGCATACGCACAAGATGCAGTAGTTGCGATGGAAGAAGCCTATGCGAATAAAATGACCGATGAATTTATCGTTCCCACAGTAATTGTAGATGAATCGCAAATACCGGTGGGCCGTATACAAGAAGGCGATGCCGTGATCTGCTTTAATTTTCGCACCGATCGTTGCAGAGAAATTACGCAGGTACTTACGCAAACCGATCTGCCCGATTTTGGGATGCAAAAACTCTCGCTGCACTACACAACCCTTACCGAATACGATAAAACCTACCAGGGAGTAAACGTAATTTTTGAGACCGATAATCTGAACAATACACTGGGAGAAGTCATTGCGGGGGCGGGTCTGTCGCAGATCCGTATCGCCGAAACGGAAAAATATCCGCATGTAAGTTTTTTCTTTAGTGGTGGAAGAGAACAACCCTTTGCCGGCGAAAAAAGGATCATGATCCCTTCTCCGAAAGTAGCCACCTACGACTTGCAACCCTTCATGAGTGCGCAAGAGGTAACGGAGGCTATCTTGCCCGAGATCGAAACAGCATCGGCCAGCTTTATCTGTCTCAACTATGCCAATACCGATATGGTCGGCCACACCGGAATCTGGGAGGCGGCCAAGCAGGCAGCCGAAACCGTTGACCGCTGTGTCGCAACATTGATACCCAAGGCGCTTAAGAGTGGTTACACGGTCTTTCTGACCAGCGATCATGGCAATGCAGATTACCTGATCAACGAAGACGGCAGTCCTAATACTGCCCATACGCTTAACCCCGTTCCACTTTTTATTATCGGAGAAGATGCGCCCACTACGCTGCGCCCCGGAAAACTGGGTGATGTTGCGCCCACGATCTTGCATTATATGGGTCTGGCTATTCCTGCAGAGATGACCGGAAATATTTTAATCGATTAATTTCAGCTCATGTCAATTTTAAGAACCATCGGACTAACACTTCTTGGCGCCCTGCTGGCGATCCAACTTTTTCGCCCCGAAAAAAACCAGTTGCCCGTTACTGCCGAGCTACAACTTAGCAGCCGCTATACCATCCCGGCCCCTGTTAATTCGATCTTGCAGAAAGCCTGTCTAGACTGCCATAGCAATACGACCCGTTACCCATGGTATGCATCGGTGCAGCCCATTGCATGGTGGCTCGACGAACATATCAAAGACGGCAAGAAGCATCTGAACTTTGATGAGTATACGCACCGCTCGCTTCGCTACCAATATCATAAGATGGAAGAGACCATCGAAATGGTCAAAGAAGAGGAAATGCCCCTGCCCTCTTATACCTGGACGCACAGCGAAGCAAGACTCACGCAAGAAGAAAGAGTGGCCATTACCCAGTGGGCACAGTCGGTAATGGATACCATGAAGCAGCGCTATCCGCTGGACAGTCTGGTAAAACCGCGTAAATAACCTTTCTGCATTTTACGATGAAGCAACCTTTTCTATTCGCACTATCCCTGCTATTTTTCTATATCACTTCTGCGCAAACCGATACCCTCGTCCAAAAAGACCTCGAAGAGGCCATCGTCTACACCAGCAAGTTCGCTGAGAAAAAAAAGAACCTGGCCCAATCGATAGACGTGATCACGGCCAAAACCATCTCGCGCTACAATGCGCAAAACATGGGCGATCTACTCATCAATACCGGACAGTTATTCGTGCAAAAAAGCCAGCAAGGTGGCAGCAGCCCTGTGATCAGAGGCTTTGAGGCCAGCCGGGTACTGTTGGTGGTAGATGGCATTCGACTTAACAATGCCATTTACCGCTCGGGACATTTACAAAATGTAATTACCGTAGACCAGTTCATGCTCGAGCGAGTAGAGGTTTTGTACGGACCCGGCTCTACCCTGTATGGAAGTGATGCGCTGGGAGGCGTTGTTCACATGCGAACACGCACGCCAAAACTTTCCCAAACCGATAAGACACTATTTCGCTCACAACTGGTAACGCGACTAAGCTCAGCCAATAAAGAAACTACCTTTCATAGCAGCCAAGAGATAAGCGGAAAAAAATGGGCATGGCTGCAATCGATCACCTACAGTGATTTTGGAGATCTTAAAATGGGTAATCGCTACCCTAAAAAATATCCGGACTTTGGCAGAAGAACACAGTATATCGAAACCACCAATGGTGTTGACCAGCTTGTTACCAATGCAGACGACCGAATTCAAAAATTCTCAGGCTATAAGCAATGGGACATTATGGGCAAGCTGCTGTTCAAACCTAAGGAACAACATTCGCATACGCTCAATCTGCAACACTCCAACTCTTCGGACATACCCCGCTACGACCGCTTACAAGACCAAAAGAATTTTCCGGGTATCGGCACCACGCTTCGTTGGGCCCAGTGGTATTATGGCCCTCAAACCCGCTGGTTAGCGTCCTACGAGTACAGCATCAAGAATTTTAAAAAAATCGATGAGCTCCGGCTCAATGTCAATTACCAGCACATCAAAGAGAGTCGCCATCAACGAGAATACCTGGCCTATTCCAGATTTGACAGCCGAAGAGAAGCTGTGCAGGTGGCAGGCTTCACCCTCGATGCAAGGGAGAAATGGGGGCAGCACGAGTTGACGATCGGAATGGACGGCCAGCACAATCTGGTTCGCTCCAGGGCCGATCGTACCAATCTGCTTACCGGTGTCGTTACACCACTCGATTCACGCTACCCGAATGGGCGCAATCGAATGACGCTGGCCGGACTGTATGGACAACATCTCTTTAAAAGCCTCAACGGAAAATGGATCTTCAACGACGGTCTTCGTCTACAGCACGTACAACTACATTCCACAATAAACAACAACAGCTTTTTTAATTTTCCATTCACCGTAATTGAACAGCGGCAGCAGGCCATTACAGGTAATATTGGCCTGGTTCATGTGCCTGCCACCCCCATCAGGGTGGCCGTAAATCTGGCCTCTGCCTTTAGAGCCCCCAACATAGACGATGCGGCGCGCATTTTTGAATCGAGCACTACCGCCCGTCGACTGATCGTACCCAATCCTGCATTAAATCCGGAGTACACCTATACGGGTGATATAAATTTTCAATACCGCACCGAAAAATTAAAGATGGAGCTGTCGGGGTTTTATACTCTTTTTCGCAACGCCATTGCACTGGCCCCCTTTCAGCTCAATGGGCAAGACTCTGTACGCTACAATGGGACTATGGCCCAGGTCATTGCCAATCAAAATACAAGAAGGGCCTTTGTGCGGGGGGTTAACTACCGAGTTGATATAGCTCTTACAAAGGGATTGAACTGGGAGACCACCCTTACCACCACCTACGGCAGATTCATTAATCCCGATAAATCGCTAAAACCACTCGACCATATCCCGCCCACGTTTGGTCGCTCATCGCTGCTGTACCAGCAAGGAGAACTGAGCTGGGAGTTTTTTGTACTCTTTAACGGCACCAAGCATATCGCCGATTTTAACCCCGACGGAGAAGACAACGGCCAATACGCTACCCCCGACGGCATGCCCTCTTGGTATACCCTCAATATCAGGACCGAATACCGAATGGGCAAGGGCCTAACCCTGCAGGCCGGGCTCGAAAACCTGCTCGACCGCAACTATCGCTATTTTGCCTCGGGTTTCTCGGCTCCCGGCCGGAATCTTTATGTGACCATTCGGCAAAATTTTTAACAGCGGCTGCAGCAATCTCCCTCTGAAATTGTCTTAAATTAGTGGTAACTCCTGTTCCATGACAGAAGATGCCATCATAAGAGGTTGTATCAAGAACCAGGCCGTCGCACAGCGGGAATTGTACTTGCAGTACAGTCCCAAAATGCTGGCCGTCTGTTATCGGTACGCCCATAATCGCGAAGATGCGGAGGATATGCTGCAAGAGGGCTTTATTAAGGTATTTACCCAGATAGGGCGCTTTGAGAACAGGGGATCGTTCGAAGGATGGATCAGAAAGATCATTGTGCATACTTGTATCAACATTCTAAAGAAGAATAAGAAATTCAATGAGAGTGTCGATCTGATCCACGCCCACTCCATTGCATTGAAAGAAGACAGCATACCGGCCCTTGTGCAAGTCAAGCAGATCGTGGAGTGCATCAGGCTGCTGCCGACCGGCTACCGCACCGTGCTGAACTTATTTGCGATCGAAGGGTATAGCCACCGCGAAATCGCACAATTGTTGGATATAGAAGAGAGCACCAGCCGCAGCCAGTTTACCCGGGCCAAAGCAATGCTCGAAGAGCTATTGATCAGAAAAAAAATATTACAACCAAAACAGGAGCCCAACTGGCTGGCCGCCGTAGCTCCGCATTAAATCAACCTTGTACCAACGGGTACCTTGTAGTAGATGGATGGGCAGTACGACCATAACGATTTTGAGCATTTTATAAAACAGAATGCAGATGCGCACCGTTTATACCCCTCAGACAGGGTATGGACCAACATGTATTCACGTCTTCACGGCAAAAGGCGACGCGCTCTCGCGCTGCTGCTGCTAGTACCCTTGTTGACCGGTGCCGGACTTTTCTTGCTGCAAGCGCCCAACGAAAAGACTACTCACGTTTACGGCACAGCCCAATTGCGACCCTCAATAACCTTCGAGACTCAAGAGGAAATAGCCCATGAGGTAACAGCCAATGAGGTGGCGGCCCGTGAGTTTACGGCCCATGAGGCAGCTGCCCATGAGACCTTTAGTACACCCCTTGCCGAAAAAACAGAAGTAAGCGTTCCATCAGAAAATAACCTGGCAGCAGTCGAAAGCAATCCGGGCACCCCTGCCACCGACCTGCTTTCGCCAGTTGAGGCCACTGCCAATACACAAGCCACCGATAGCCGCCCAGTCAAAGAATATATACAAGAAGAAAAGTATCCGCTTAGCATAGAAAGTGTGGTCAATAGCTACCAAAGACAGCTCCACCAGCCCCGCTTTAAATGGCAAATTCATTTTACGCCCACGGTGAGCTATCGCACGTTGCAAGAAGATCAAAAATTTATTGCACAGGCTCGCATTAGCACCGGTGCTGCCTCCGCTTTCAATGCAACTACGACCGACCTGGCCAGTGTGATCAGGCATCGACCCGACATTGGAATGCAGCTCGGCTTTACCGGCACCTATCCCATTAGTAAAAAAATTGATTGGGTCACCGGCATCCAATTTAACGTAAGCAAATATGATATTGCGGCCTATAACTACCCATCCGAAGTAGCGACCATTGCCCTGATGAATCCATGGGGAGGAACCAGCACGGTGAGTACGATCACCAGTTTTCGTAGCAACGGGTTTCGCTCGACCGCCAACTGGCTTCGCAACTATTATTACTCCGTATCAATGCCCATCGGATTGCAGTGGCGGGTGCTGGGTAAAAAGCATACGCACTGGGGCATCAGCGCTACGGTGCAACCCACTTACGTAGTGGGTAATCGCTCTTATGTGATCTCGGCCGATTACCAGAATTATGCCGAAGTGCCTTATCTCATCAACAAATGGAATCTCAATGTAGGCTTTGAGACCTTTGCCCGCTTTCAACTTGGAAAAAATGACTTTCAGGTCGGCCCTCAGATCCGCTACCAGGCCTTGTCGAGTTTCAAGAAAGGTTACCCGGTTCAGGAGCATCTCTACGACTTTGGCATCAAGTTGGGGATGATACTGGGCAAATAAAGACCCTGCCGCCTAGTTGGAGCTTCGTTTCACCTAATTTTGAAAAATGAAACTATCGCAAACCACAGGGTGGTTCTTGCTTTTATTTTTTATGGGATGCAAAGGCAGCGATACCCCCGAGAAGAACTTCGTTTCGATCCCTTCGCTGATAGAGGCCCAGGTGGCACATGTAGACACGTCGCTTTACTCCATTACACGCTATGACTACAGGGGTACCGATAGCATTGCCTTCGATACCATCTATGTCTCCAGAGAGCAGTTCAGAAAAGAGGCGCAAGCCTTCTTGGACCTTCCTGACCTGTCGCTTGCAACCAACGCAAAACGATTTACGGAAGAGACGCGCTATGATGAGCTCATGAAAAAGGTCATCATCAGTTACCTGCCACGCAACAAGACAAACGAAGCACTACAAAAAGAAGAGCTGCATGTAACGCCCGATGTGGCAGTGGGCGATAAGGTAACGACCATTCTGGCCAGCAAGGTGACCCATGACCGCAACGGTCTTAGACAAGAAGAAATGCTTTGGCTGATCGATAAAAGTTTTACCATTGTGCGCACCACACAGCTCCCCGGACAACCTGCCGAGCTTATCACCACTAAAGTTATCTGGAACCAGTAGTTTTTCTATGACGCTTGCCGAGTTTCAACAGATCGCGCCAACCCTTCCGCTGCAGCCCGGTATCTATCAATACTACGATGCAAAAGGCGAGCTCTTGTATGTCGGCAAGGCCAAGCAGATCCGAAAAAGGGTCAGCTCTTATTTTTCGAAACAACCCGATAACCTAAAGACCGCTGAGCTGGTCAAGCGCATTGCACAGATTCGATTTACCATCGTGGACTCTGAGCAAGATGCCTTTTTACTGGAGAATTCGCTGATAAAAGAATACCAGCCCCGCTATAATATCAACCTAAAGGATGATAAGACCTATCCCTTTATCGTAATCAGAAAAGAACCCTTTGCCCGTATTTTTCTAACGCGAAAAAAAATTAAGGATGGCTCGACCTACCTGGGGCCCTATACGTCGGTACACCAGCTGCGCGAACTACTAGAGTTCATCAGACAGACCATTCCGCTTCGTACCTGCAATCTCGATCTGCGTCCTGCAAAAGTCGCAAGAGGCAAGTATAAGGTCTGTCTTGAGTATCACTTGGGCAACTGCAAAGGACCCTGTGAGGGACTCCAGACACCCCAACAGTACGAACAAGACCTGCAACAAGCATCCCATATTTTAAAAGGAGAGCTGGCCCCTGTTATTCGTCATCTCGAAGAGCAGATGAAGGAGTTCGCTGCAACACTGGCCTATGAGCAGGCGGCACAGCTCAAAAAAAAGATCGACTACCTGCGTCAGTACCGCTCGCGATCGGTCATTGCCAATGCCCGCACCCCTGACCTCGATATCTTTTCGATCAGTCACGATAAAAAAGCGTTTGTAAATTATCTGATGCTTCGCAATGGGGCTATCGTACAAAGTCATACCATAGAGGCAGAACTAAAACTGAATGAAAGTCCCGAAGAGGTATTGGCATTCGCTGCCGCGCAACTTCGCGATCGGTTCGAGAGCAAGGTAACCGAGATCGTGGTTCCCGTTGCCATCGACTATCCCGATTCGGAAGTAACGGTGACCGTACCCCGCAGCGGAGATCGGAAAAAATTGCTGGAACTATCACAAAAAAATGCCGCCTACTTTATTGCCGAGCAACGAAAAAGAGAAAGACTGCAGCTCGATAAAAAGATCGTCGATACCGAAAAACTTCTTTTGGACCTGCAACAAGACCTGCAGCTCTCTTCGCTACCCGTCCATATAGAGTGCTTTGATAACTCCAATTTTCAGGGCAGCTACCCTGTATCGGCAATGGTCTGTTTTAAAAATGCCGCTCCCAGCAAAAAGGATTACAGAAAATTCAACATCGAGACCGTTCAAGGCATCAACGACTTTGCGAGCATGAAAGAAGCGGTGTACCGTCGCTACAAACGACAAAAAGAAGAGCAACACCCCCTTCCTCAGCTGGTGATCATCGACGGCGGCAAAGGACAGCTTAGTGCCGCCATGGAAGCCATCACCGAACTGGGCCTGCAAGGAACGATGACCCTGGTAGGGCTCGCCAAAAACCAAGAGGAGTTATTCTTTACAGGAGACAGTGAACCACTTAGGCTGCCCTATCAAAGCAATAGCCTGCTGCTGATCAGAAGGATCCGCGACGAAGTACACCGCTTTGGAGTCAACTTTCATCGCAAGCAACGAAGCAAGGGTGCCTTTAAAAACCAGCTACAGGAGGTTCCGGGTATCGGCGCACAAACCGCTACGGAATTACTGCAACATTTTCGCTCGGTCAACAATATGCTAAAGGCCTCTTCAGAAGAGCTGGCCGCCGTAGTAGGAAAGGTAAAAGCCAACAAGATCAAAGCCTACTTTTCTAATACCCAATAAAAACGGGCACAAAAAAACCGGACCCTTTCAGGACCGGTCTTTGTAAGCGTATCGTGGATTTTGATCAGTACGACCAAAGGTCCTGTTCAAAATTGAAGATCTTATCTTTAATATTCTCTCCTTCGAGCAATTGCAAAATAGGATCCTTGATATAGTTACGGATCAATTTATTCTGCGGATTGTCGAGCGTAGACTTAACGATATAGCTGCTGAACATTCTGCTTTCAAACAGCTCTTCCCAGGTCATGCGGTTCTGCCCCATGTTCTTGGGATTATACACTTCTGACTTAACCAGTGCAGGACGAAGATCGGGGTAATAGACCCAGAACAAAGAAGAAGTACCTCTCTCTTTGTTGGTATTAGGAAAATACTCGGTCTTAAGCAGACCAAGTCCTAAGATACGAACGTGCATGCGGCTCGACTCACGATCAAAGACCCACTCCTCTTTCAAACGGATCTTATTGATCGACTTAGGATCGAAAGACTTGCGGGTCACCACATAGCCGATCACCTTGTCGATCTGCTTGATGTCGTATTTGGGAACAGTATCGAGACTTCCGGCCACTAATTGCTGAACAGCACTAACCGACAGCGGAGTGGTGAAACGATCGTCGGAGAAAGCCGTTACCTCGCCGGTTTGTACCGCCTTCATCAGCATATTGACAAAGATCTGGCTGCCGTCATCTTCCATCGACTCGTACATGAAGACCTTGTTCATTTTTTCGCGCAGGTCGAGCTCGCGCCAAACTTTTTCGGCATAAAAGGCATCATCCCAACGAAGATGCTCATAAGGAAGCGGCGTACGCTGCGTTAGACTGCTTTTATCGAAGGCATTGTCTTGACGAAGTGATTTACGGATAGCATTGTCTGCCGTAGCCGTATCGTATTCAAAAGGCAGATTGGCATAGGCATCGAATGCGGGAGCCTTGGGCACCGTATCGGTCGCAACAGGGGCAGCCGTTTGCTCTGGTGTGGTCGTGGTAGCCGGTGCACCACCTCCCCTGCGACGAGGGGCACGTTGTGCAGCAACATCCGTGGCCAGCAACACCACGGTGCCAAGTAGCATAACAGAGGTAAAGAGTTTCAACTTCATATACTAATTACATTATTTGATATAATAGACCAGCGAAGGGGCTTTGTTGGTACGACCATCGGGGCCCTTTACACGGATATCGTCGATGGTGACCATGCGACCAGCCTGCACATACTGATTGATAGCGGTGCGAACCTGCGAAGAGAAAGCAGCACCCTGGTTAGGGATCGATACGATGTCATCATCGGTATCGCAGGTAAACGTAAAGCTGACCACGTCGTATTCGAGCTCGAACGGAAAGTTCTTGATACCGGCTCCCACACCACCTTGTGCACGGAACGAACCGGCATTGATGTTGGCGCCGCTGGGTTGTCCGCCCACAAAGGCTTGCGCCTCGGGAATGGTACGAACCCTAAAATTGAAAGAAGATACTTTTCCGTCAATGTCGATATTGACCTTGCAATCGTCCGTTACGGCATTAACGAATACGTCGTATTTACCGGGCCCTTTCTTTACAAAAGTTCCGCCGCCACCAGCAATGCTGAGTTTAACTTTATCATCTCCACCGCCACTGGCAGCTACGGTAATAGGATTAGGAACACCTATGTAAAGCACATTCATCTTGTCAAGACCTACTGATGCGTTGGCTTGTCCGACGATGTATTCAACTTTTACTTCTTTGCGCTCGGTCTGTCCGGTATTCTGGTTGGTGTAAGAAATAACCACGGGTATCGTGTGCGGACCAACGGCACCGCCATCGAGCTCGCGAAGGGCAAAACCCTCCTCACCGATAGGCACCACCGAACCACCGATCGTGATAGTGGGCTTGGCCTCTTTACTAAAGGCCCCGATACCGGCTTTGATCTCGAGCTTTTGCCCGGGCATCAGGTAGTTTGAGTTTTGACCTACGATCGCTGCGTAAGAGTCAAAGACCACTTCTACTTTACCCACCTGCTCGTGACAGAAGGTAACCACTTTATTTTCCGAAGTGCGAATATCATTTTGAAACTTGCTCAAGATACTGAGTGCCCCTACTGTGGGAGACATGTAGAAATAAGCTTCTTCCCAGGTCTTTTTGTTAGAGTTTTGCGACTTGGGAGGATCAAGATTCACCTGAAAGGAATTGGCAAATTGCGTCTGGATCTTGGGATCGATCTTCAACACGGTCTCTTTGTAGCGCTTGAGCACTTCGTAGAGTTGCTTTCCCTTGCCCTCCTTAACCAAAATACGAGTAGTGGCATTTTGATCGTCTTCCTTTAGCTGATCGCCAGAAGTTGAAGCAGCGATGATCTCTTTCTTAAGATTGTCTACGAAAGTGTAAGCCTCTTTGGCAAGATCCGCGACGGAATCGGCCTTGGGCTTCCAGATCGCAGCACGATCGCGTGTGGCCGGATCGTTCAGTTTTTGCATAAGCGAAGAAAGCACCTGGGTAGTAGAGGCGTTTACGGCCGTATTCGTTTTTTCGAGACTCTCATTGATGGTCTTAAAAGCATTGAGGATCTCGGCAGATATATTGATGGCCAGCAGTGCGGTCAACACCAGATACATGATGTTGATCATCTTCTGCCTCGGTTCTTTAGGTAATGCCATGTAAGCTCTTCTTTAAAATATTAAGCAATAATTTGGCTTTGGGGGTTTTTATTGGCGCCCCTGCATAGCCGTGAGCATGCTGCCGTAAATATTGTTGAGGCGACCGAGGTTGTTGGCCAACGTACCGATCTGCTCTTGAACTTTTTTGGCATCCTCGGTGCTGCTGATCATCGCATTGGAGGCTTCGTTCAGCTTACCGTAGAAATTATTGAGCGCTTTAAGGTGATTATTACTCTCGGCCAATTCCAATTCATAGATGGTGTTGAGCGAAGAGAGATTCTTGGTCAGCACTTGCACTTGATCGTGAAAGTGACGAGCTCCCTCTGTGGCACTGTTGAAGGCACCCACTGAATCGGCAGCGGCCGTGTAGGCATTCTTTACTTTATCGAGTTCCGCGGCAACGGCCTTGGTCTTGGCAGCCATCTCGCCAGTGGCGGCAGCGGCATCGGCCATGGTATTCATGTTAGATACCGTGGTGTTGAGCTGACGAAAACTTTCTCCCAGACGGCTTAACACATCGGGATTGATATCGGCTTCCTTCATCATTTTTTCCATCTTGCCTACCACAGAGAGCTGCTCTTCGGCATGGCTTGCATCTTCAATGGCAGGATACTTGATGTATAGAACCCCATAGAGGGCAAAGATGAGGGCCTCAGTGGTCAGACCGATCCATAGCCAGATATCGGCATCAGGAGCGTGAATGATCTTACGAAGCGCACCCCAAATTACAAGGGCGGCTCCAAATGAAACGCCTACGTCTACCCATTTACTTACTTTAGAAGGAATAGCTGCTGCCATGATTCGAAACGTTTAGAGGATGATTGGTTATAAAAAAGAGTTATTTCAATGAAGTGGCGGGAAGGTCGATCACACAACGAAAACCAACATAAGACTTAGAAGAGTCCTGGTATTCGTAAGTGGAAGTACCGTTTTGAATAAAGTAGCCTACGTCTTTCCAGCTACCACCGCGGGTGATCTTGCGCTTCATCAGCGGAGGATCATCCTCTTTGGCATTCCAACGAACATCGGGGTTCATATCGTGCTGAAAATTGTTGCGTCCTTCGTAATAGATCGAAGAGGTCCACTCGGCTACGTTACCGGCCATGCAATAAAGACCAAAATCATTGGGCCAGTAGCTGTCGGCACGCACCGTATAAAATCCTCCGTCTTCGGGATAGTTTCCGCGACCGGGCTTGAAGTTGGCCATCAGACATCCCTTTTTGTTGCGGGTGTAATAGTTACCCCAGGGGAACATCGTTTGTGAACGACCGCCACGAGCAGCATATTCCCACTGTGCCTCGGTAGGCAAACGAAAGTCGGATTCTTGCGGACGCTTCTTTGCATCGAGGTAGGCGTTCAGGTAATGAGTTCTCCACTCACAAAATGCAACAGCCTGCTTCCAGCTAACTCCCACTACAGGGTAGTTTCCAAAAGAAGGATGCATAAAGTAGCGCTTGGTCATCGGCTCGTTGTACGAATAAGAGAAGTCGCGGATCCAGACCAATGTATCAGGATAGATGGGCGTGTCTTTTTTTACGATGAAAGAAGAGAGCGGCTTACCGGCATTCTCACGACGAGCGGCTTCTTTTAGATCGAACACTTCAGAGTGATAAATAAGCTTAGAGGGGTCGATCTGCTTCTTTCCAAAAATGCGATCGTTGGGAGGAAGAATAATATCGGTGCTGCTTAACTGCTCCATGATCTTGGGATCGTTCCACCTGAGAGAGCGGGCTTTTACCCAATCAACATGCTCCTCACCATCAGGGCCGGCCTTTACGTATCCCATTTTGCGGGCCACCACCGAATCGCGCACCCACATTACGAACTGGCGATATTCATTATTGGTGATCTCGGTCTGGTCCATCCAAAATCCAGAAATGGAGATCGAGCGATTGCGGGCGCTATAAGCATAGGCAGGATCCTCATCGCTGGGACCCATGCGGAAATTTCCCTGTGGGACATAGACCATGCCGGGAGGACGAGGAAGTGTGTAACGGGTGCCGGGGGCTACGCCACGCAACATACCATCATTGACCATCGAGGAGCCACCGCTCTTTTTACTTCCCAAAATGCCGCATCCGGCCATCGAAAACATGGCGAACAAGATGAGCGACAGGTAACAAAGGTTCTTCATTTTCATTCACTTAAAGGGTAGGGACAAATATAACACTTGGAGGGGTAGTTTTTCTTTCGGTTTAAGGGAAAATTTGTAGCCCCACCCTAGTTTTAGTCCCGGGTGTAAACGACACGTAATACCGAATTATTGCAACCCCGTCTGTTAAATCAGGATCTTTGTTCGGCCCTGTCGATCAATAACATAAGATCGGTTAGCTCTGTTACGGGGGCCTGGCACGAAAAGTTTTTACAAAGCCAGATGGCGGTAGAACCACCCGGATCTTTGCCTCGAAGCAGGGCAAACCGAGGGTCGGAGCGCTGGGCGGTCTGAAGGACCCTGTGAGGGATATACTCTCCTAAAATATTGTCCTTTAAACTATTATGATCTTCTCCCACCACCGAAAGCTCGTTGGTCCCGTAGAAAAACTCCTGCAAAAGACAGGCCCAATTGCCAAAAGAGGTAGGATAGCGTACGATGGCATTGCCCAGCGTGGCTGTCATAGTGTGGCTTTTCTGCCCCCACTCAGGCTTGTCGAGCAATAGTGAAAGATGGTGCAATGACTTGGCTATGATTGCATTAGAGGATGGGACCGCCCCGTCGTAGACCTCTTTTTTTCGAACGATAACATCTTGCTGCCCCCTTTTAGTATAGAAGAAAAAGGGCGAGTCGGGGTCCGAAAATTCAGCGACTATATAATTTGTTAAAGTTTCGGATTCATGCAGCCATTTGAGATCGCCCGTAACCTCGAACAGACAAAGCAAGGCTTCTACCAGGTAGGCCAGGTCCTCTAAAAAGGCCGGATAGCGGGCTTGCTTTTTATAAACGTGATACCAGTTTTTATCGGAATCGCGAAACGTGCGCAGTAAAAATTCCATGTTGGTGATGGCGAGCTGTAGGTACGACCCATCGCGCGTAACCAGATAAGCTCTTGTACAGGCTTTGTTCATTAGGGCATTCCATCCCAAAATAATTTTATCGTCTAGCAACGGACGAATGCGGCCGGTACGCACCTGCATCAATTTTTGTTTGCACTCTTTCAAGTACTCCAAAAAACTTGCTAGTTCAATTCCTTGCTGCGCACAAAAGGTCTCCGCAGTCTTTTGCACCCACAAAATATTGCTGTGTTCCCAATTGCCTTCTTCTCGTATATCGTAGTACTGTTTGAACCAATGAGCTTGTTCACCGAGCACCGCATCGATCTCGCTTGCCGACCAGGTATAAAATTTTCCCTCGACACCTTCTGAGTCGGCATCGAGCGCTGCATAAAATCCTCCTTCTTCACTATACAACTCACGTCGTACAAAAGACATCGTTTCGTTGATAACACTCCGATAGTTCTCATTTTTTGTAAGCTGGTACGCTTCGCCGTAGGCCACGATGAGCAAGGCATTATCATAGAGCATTTTTTCAAAATGCGGTGCGAGCCATTCTGTGTCGGTAGCATACCTGGCAAAGCCCCCTCCCAGCTGGTCATAGAGACCGCCCTGCATCATTTTATCGAGCGAAAGCAGGGCCTGCTGCAACGACGCCTTATCACTGGTAAAATGATAATAACGCAACAAAAAAACAATGCTAAAGCTTTGCGGAAACTTAGGCGCCTTGCCAAAACCACCCCAAGCGGTATCTGCCTGCTGCAGCATATTGGCAGCGATCTTTTGCAAGGAGTCTAGCGAGAAAAATTCTTGATCGGGGTTAGGCGTAGCCCCAAAAGCGTTGGACTGTTGCAAATGCGCCGTTAGATTTTCTGCCTGTGCCAGCACTTCGTGCTTTCTTTCTTTCCAAGCCTGCTGCACGCTCTGTAAGGTCTCTACCCATGAGGCTCTGTTGTAAGCACGCACCGGCGGAAAGTACGTGCCGCCGTAAAAAGGCTTTGCATCGGGGGTTAGAAAAATATTCAAGGGCCAACCACCCGAACCAGCAATCGTCTGCAAAGCGTCCATATAAATGTGATCGAGGTCGGGGCGCTCTTCGCGGTCAATTTTAATGTTGATGAAATGCTCGTTCATAATGGCGGCCGTGGTCTCTTGTTCGAAACTCTCACGCTCCATAACATGGCACCAATGACAAGCCGCATAGCCAATGCTGACCAGTACAGGTTTATCCTCTTGTCTGGCACGTTCAAAAGCCTCGGGACACCACGGGTACCAGTCGACCGGATTGTGCGCATGCTGCAGCAGATAAGGAGAGGTCTCTTGTGCAAGCCGATTTGTAAAACGAGATGACATACTTCGAACAACGAAGTAAACAACTATTGGTTGGCGAAGAAAATTATTTCTTGGACTTACGAGCGGACAAATACTGATCGAGCGCCGCTACCATACTGGGTGCCTTGGGTGCAGGTGCCGCAATGGAAAGTTGCAAACCGTGCTCTTCGACGGCCCGGATCGTGTTGCTGCCAAAAGCACCGATCACCAGCTCTTTTTGTACAAAGCCCGGAAAACTATCGAACAGACTTCTGATACCGCTGGGCGTAAAGAAACAAATGAGGTCGTAGCTTTTTTTGGCGAACAAGGGCTTGATATCACAGCTTACACTGCGATACATAAAAGCCAGGGTAAACTCACACTGATTGGCCTTTAGCCAACTGACGATCTCGTTGTCTTGCTGGTTTTCGGAGCAGACATAGAGAAACTTCTCATTGGCCTTGTGCTTACCGATCACATCGAACAAACTCTTGTTGGCGCCGTCGGCCCCAAAGAAAACTTTGCGCTTGCGATACAGGATGAACTTTTGCAAATACAGCGCCACTGCCTCGGTAATGCAGAAATACTTGGTGTCTTGAGAGATGCTCACCTTCATCTCTTCGCAAAGGCGAAAGAAATGATCGATGGCGTTGCGGCTGGTAAAAATAATACCCGAATAAGAGGCAATATCGATCTTTTGCTTGCGGAAATCCTTTGCAGGAATGCCCTCTAGTTTAATGAAAGGACAGAAATCGAGTTCAACGTTAAACTTTCTCGCCAGTTCGAAATAGGGCGACTTGTCGCTCTCGGGTCGGGGCTGCGTGATCAAAATATGCTTGATGCTACGCGCTGCCACTATGGTTTTACCCCCTTTACTACTCATACTCTCACTGGTAATTGGGTGCAAAAGTAAAAACTTTTATCCAAAATTGATCATTATGAGTTTGTAAATGACCAGCAAGGGGGCGATTTCGAAGCCTGCCACATAGAGCAAGAAATGAAAACCCGAAAGTTGTACCTGCTTGCGAACGACCCTGAAACTCAGCAAGAGTCGGTAGAGCAACAGCGCGATCAGTACCACCCACGACAATGTGAGGGCCACCGTAAAAACAGGTGCGGCAGAGAATGCCATCACCACTACCAGTGGCAATAAAAAAATACCCGTCATCTTATTGATGGTAAAGACAGTGAACAGATAAGATTCAGCTGCGTCATGCGCCCTAAAAAGCCAACCTGTGATTCGTAATGTGACGTACTTGACTAGATAGGCCGCTGCAATGGCTACCAAGAGATAGAAGAACAAGACCCAAAAACTATCGAACGGGTTATAGGCCGCATGCTCGATCCAAAAACTCAGATAAAAACCGGCGAGAAAAAAGAAAAACAGATTGAGCAGCAATGAAGGAAGCGGCGTTTGGCTGAGCTGCTCACTGAGATGACGCTGCTTTAACGTGGTTCTAAAGAACAAACGAAACAGATCTTGCATGTACTTCGGAAAAGATCTTCTAACTATAGCAAAAAAAAGAACCAATGCCACGATGGCATAAAAGATGATATCCTTGTTGACCGGCTCGTGAATCATTATCGCTTTTTGTACCGATGCCGGACCTGCGATGTTAAAGTAAGGATGCGTGCGCATCGCCTCGCGAAAGAACTCGTTTTTATAAAAAGTACCGACTTGCTGCCCCAGGGCCAAGCCACTTGAAATCATCCACACAATCAAAAAAAGAAACGTACGCATTGCATACAAAACTAATAAACCAATTGCAAAAGCGATATTTGTATCTAATCTGATCGTAATGGCGGGCCTCTATCTTCATATTCCCTTCTGTAAGCAAGCCTGTCACTACTGTAATTTTCACTTCAGCACCTCACTGCGAGGGCAAGCAAGCTTGGTCGATGCCCTGCGCAAAGAGATCGAGCTGCGAAAAGATTACCTGCAGCACCAACCCCTTCATACGATCTACTTTGGAGGCGGAACCCCCAGTTTACTACCGGCCGCCTCGCTGGTATCGCTGTTGGCGACCATCAGACAGCAACATTGGTACGATACCGAAGCGGAGATAACCCTTGAGGCCAATCCCGATGACATGACCGAAGAAAACTGCAAGGCTTGGCAACACGCGGGCATCAATCGGCTCAGTATAGGTATTCAAAGCTTTAACGACGATGAGCTTCGCTGGATGAACCGCGCGCACAGTGCCGCCCAATCGCAACAGGCGTTGCAGCTGGCCAAGCAGTACTTCGATAACATTTCGATCGATCTGATCTATGGGCTGCCCGATCAAACGAATGCACAGTGGCGGGCCACTGTAGAGCAGGCCATTTCGCTCGAGATCGCTCACCTCTCTTGCTATGCACTGACCGTAGAGCCCAAGACCCCCTTAGAAAAAAAGATCCGCACCAAACAGTTTAGTCCGGTTGATCCCGACAAGCAATCAGAGCAGTTCTTATTACTGATGGAGTGGCTGGAGAAAGCAGGATACCGACATTATGAGATCTCTAACTTCGCCCTTCCAAAAAAAGAAAGTCGCCACAACAGCTCGTACTGGCAAGGAGAACACTATCTGGGTATCGGTCCTTCGGCACACTCCTATAATGGGTACGCAAGGCAATGGAATGTATCTAACAACTCACTTTACATAAAAGCGATCGCACAGCAGCAAGTGCCTTACGAGCAAGAACTCCTGACTCCGGTGCAGCAATGCAACGAATACATCATGACGGCTCTCAGAACCGATAGTGGCATACAATTACAAAAGCTGGGAGCGTATCGGGAGCGGTTGTTAGCGCAAGCGTCGCGCTACATCGATACCGGACATTTACTGGTGAATGAGCAGAGAATCTGGCTTACCAAAGAAGGAAAACTCCTGGCCGACGGAATCGCCGCCTCCCTGTTTGCCGATTGATCAGATCAGGGTTTGTTCCAAGGCTTTGAACCCTTCGTCGGCAGGTACCTGTTCCCAAAGTATCTTATAGATCATCGATGCAATGGGAATGGCCGATTTATCGCTGTCATTAATAAGATAGATACAACGGCTGGCTTGGTAACCCTCTGCCACCATGTTCATTTCTACCTGTGCTGCTTTTACGGAGTATCCCCTGCCGATCATATTGCCGAAACGACGGTTACGACTGTGCGGTGAGTAACAGGTAACCAACAGATCGCCCAAATAGACCGAGGCGGCATAGTTCATGGACTTACGATGATTGATCTGATCTTCTCTTTCATGCACGCCCACCACTACGTGTTCGGCCCCGAATTGCTGCAGAAAACCTGCCATTTCATCGGCGGCATTGGCAATGTAAACGCTTAAAAAATTATCTCCGTAATCTAGGCCGTGGGCGATTCCTGCTCCTAGTGCATAAATGTTTTTGAGCACCGCCGCATACTGCACCCCCATAATATCGGCACTCACGATGGTGTTGATATAATCGCAAGAGAACAAATCGGCGATTTGCCTGGTGGTAACCAAATCGATACCCGAAAAAGTAAGATAAGAGAGTTTTTCTTCGGCCACTTCTTCTGCATGACAAGGACCCAAAACAGCAAAGTAGTCGTCGAGGGCCACCCCGAATTGCTCTTGCAAAAAATAATTGAGCAATTCATTTTTGTCGGGCAGCAGTCCCTTGATGGCCGAGAGGACTTTTTTTCCTTTCCAATCGTCAGGGGTCAATCCCTCCAGGCTAGATCGCAGGAAAGCACTAGGAACAGCGATCACAAGCAGTTCGCTGGCAGCTACGACCTCTTTAACATGCACCGAGAGCGTTAGCTGCGAAAGATCGAGACGAACGGTGGGTAGATACTGCGGATTCAGTCGCTTGCGCTTGATATTCTCGAGCTGGGTAGGATTGCGCACCCACCAATGAACAGCATGCCCGTTTTGGGTAAGGATCTTGACTAGTGCCGTAGCCCAACTTCCACTGCCGATGACTCCGATTTGCATCCTGCAATGTTAGCAAATTTGAGCCACTACTTCTCGTAAAGCTCTTCTTTCTTGACCGACTTTACCTTGGAGCCGTCCTTGAGTGTCTTGCTGATGGCAGAGTAAGGAGCCGTGACGACTTCATCACCCTCCTTTAATCCCGAGAGGATCTCGATATAGTTGATGTCTTGCACACCCGAGCGCACCACTGCTTTTTTTACGGTTCCGTCTTTTTGTAAAACAAATACGACCTCTTCTAGCTCATCGCCGGTAGCTGCATCGGCCGAGGCCATTGACTCTTCGCCGCCTTTGCTCTCGGTCTCTTCTTTCTTTTTATCGGCTACGCTCATGTCGCTTCCTTTAACACGTGCATTGACAGCGGTAATAGGCACCGCCAGTACATTTTGCACCACTTTGGTCCGAATATCGGCCGTGGCATTCATGCCCGGACGAAACGGGAAAGGCAGTTTGGCCAGGTCTTCGTAAGAAGATTTATCCAACCGAATGCGCACCTCGTAATTGGTAACATCATTGGAGGTTGCTAGGGCCACACCACCCTTGGTGCTGCTGGCGATCTTGGTTACCACCCCTTTGAATTTTCTGTTGTTATATGCATCGACCTCTACATCGGCAGAATCCCCGATGCTGATCTTAACGATATCGTTTTCGCCTACATCTACTCTTACTTCGAGTACCGCCATATCGGCGACCGTCATCATTTCGGTACCAATGTTAAAACTATTGCCCGCTACCCTTTCGCCTTTTTTTACTTTAAGAGACGAGACCACGCCATCCATTGGCGCTACCAGCGTAGTGCGGCTCAGGTCTTTGTTGGCACGACTTAAACTTACCTGGGTCCCTTGCACAGAAGCCTGCAAGCCGCGAATAGATTGCTCGGCTGCATTCAGATTGGCCTGGGCAGAGCGAAGCGCTGTTTCTGTTTGCTCGAACTCAGCGCGCGAGATCACCTTATCGTCAAAAAGTTTCTTGTTACGATCGTAAGTGAGTTGTGCCTGACGAAGTGTGGCACGTAAAGCATCCTGGGCCGCCTTGCTATTCTCTACACTCGCAGACGTTTGATTTACTCTGGAGGCCGCCTCATCACGCTGCAACGCATAGATATCGGCATAGATGCGGGCCAATACCTGTCCTTTACGAACGGAGTCTCCCTCCTCTACGTTCAACTCGGTAATTTCTCCAGAAATATCGGGGCTGATCTTGACCTCTACTTCTGGGTAGACCTTTCCACTCGCATTTACCGTTTCTACGATCGTGCGCTTAAACGCTTTTTCAACGACCACTTTCTCATCCTTTTCTCCCCCAGAAAGTGAACGACCGATCCCTACCAGTGCAATCAACGCTACCGTAATAATTAGCCCCCATTTTAATTTCTTGTTCATAACTATACTATTGATATGGAATTGATGATGGATTATTGTAAGCGAATGCCCTGTCCTCTGTAGAACTCGAGCAACTTCATTTTAAATACAAAATCATATTGAGAAAGCAACGCCTGAATGCGGGCCCGCTGCAAATTGCCCTGGCTGTTGATTAGATCAAAAGCAGAGAGCAGATTGAGTTCATAGCGACGGGCGGCAAACGAATAGGCCTTCTCGGCAGTAACGAGCGACTTTTTATCTGCTTCATTTTTTTGCAACGCCGCTACCGCATCGTTGTAGGCACGGTAAATATCTTGCTTTAACTGACGCTCTCCTTGCTCGAGCTGCAGGGTAAGCTGTTCCAAATTTAGCTTGGAGCGATCTACATTCAGACGAGCAGTGCGTCCATTGAAGATGGGCAAGTTCATGCCGACACCAATGGATTGACCAAGGTTGGCATTGAACTGCGTGCCGACCTTATCGGGGCGAAAATATCCTACTACCGTGTTGCCGAAGCTAAGGCTGGGTACTTCGACCGGAAAGAAAACTCCTCCCGCATTCACCCGGGCCCCTGAGTTTACGTATCCATTCAACACCTGATTATAGATCTCTTTTTTAAACCGAATGGCATTGGTATTGAGGCTTCCGAAAGCTGAGAAGCTCGGAAGCAGACGGGCACGGGCCGCCTCGATACTTTGCTTGGCAGACTGAATGCGAAGCTGATTTACTTTTTGCTGAGGCAGCATGGTAAGGGCGTTCAAATAAACCGCCTCTGGTTGCAGATCGGCCAGCGCCATGATAGGGATCAGATGAACGGGTGGCTCCGCAATATCAAAATCAGCACCTGCGTCGAGATTCAACAAGGCCTTTAATTGCAAGAGCAATTGCATCGATGATGTCTGGGCTGTGATGAGTGAAGCGCTGTCTCGCGCCAGTTGCGCTTCGAGTTCAGCGGCATTTAGCTCCGGAAGCACACCTGCATCTACTCTTTTGCGCGTATCGCTTAACTGGGCTCGCACCTGATCGACCTGTACGGCGACCACCTTGGCCTGCTCTCTGGCCAGCAGCAGTTGCAGGTAAGAGACCGCCACATTCAGTGAAATATCGTCCATGACCTTGCGGGTCTGCTGTTTGTCGGCCTCCCAGGTAAGACGGCTGGCTTCCCGATTCTTTTTAATGGCAAACCAGTTGAACAGACTCACGCTGCTTTGCATTTGCATGCCCACGTTAAAGAAATTGTTGTCTTCGAGCACACCGGTAGTCGGGTTCTCGGAGCGTCCCAACCGGTAGCCCGCATTGGATCCAAAATTGAGCGTAGGTAACTGACCAGCCTTATTGCCCACATAATTGAGCTGCGAGAAACGCGCCTGCAGGTCGGTCTGGCGAACGGAAATATTGTTTTGTACGGCGTAGTCCACACACTGCTTCAGGTCCCACTTGGGCTGGGCTAGCAATGGTGATGCCGCCACGAGTATCCACAAAAAAAGAAGGTTCTTTTTCATAGACGGCAAAATTAAATCAATTGATCGGGGGGACCACTGATTTTTTACGAGCGGTTCAAATGGCGTGGCAGGGGGTAGACCAAGTGCCGTTTGACCGGAGTGCAGGCGCAAGTAAGGCTAGCCTTTTCGATGATAGAAAACGAAGTAGAGTACCAAAAACAAGGCCAATAGCCCTGTACCGGTCAATGCGGCGTTAAGATCTTTAATAAAGACCCCTGTGGCGATCACTGCGTAGGCCGCAATAAAGAACGTAGCAATAAAAGGAGTAAAGCGCGTAAAGCCTCCCAGATCGGTGTTTTGTCGCTTGCGAAGAATAAAGAGCGCAGCTGCAGAACTGACCATACCGATGCAATCGAGAAACATACTGAAGTTCAGGATCGGATCGACCCCTTTGCCTAAAAAGCTGACAGCAATAGTGACCAACGAAAAGACAGTAAGGCCCGCGGTTAGCGCACCGTTTTTTTCATTCCGGTTAGAAAAGATGCGTGGAAAAACCTTGTCGACACTCATGGCATACATTACACGCGGATTACTCAGCAAGATCACATTCACATAAGCCATAACAGATATGAACATGAGCATATCGAAGACCTTGGCGCCGGCCTTACCGAACCAGGCCTCGCAGAGCAATGCTCCTATGGCCGTTGCATTTTTCATCTGATCGTAGCCGATCACTTTGGTATAGGCCAGGTTGATCGATAGATAAAGCAATACCACAATCAGGATCCCTATTACAATTCCCTTAGGAATGCCACTGGGCTTTTCGGCCTCGGCACCAAAGTTGATCGTTTGTTGATAGCCCCCAAAAGCAAAGCTGACCGGGATAAGAGAGACCACAAACAGCAACCAGGGGCTGTGCTCAGAAAATTGATAAAGTGGATCGTTCTCATTATAGCCGTGCGGAGTAACCGTTACTCCCTTAAGTACACTGGCAATAAGGATCACGATCATCGAGAGCTTAAAGATAGTAAGCAGGTTTTGCGTGCGGCTGCTGGTGCGAAGTCCAAACAGATTGACCACATAAAAGATCCCCACCGCTACAATCGCTACCATCGTATTAAAGAACGTACCACTGGGTTTTCCGTAGAGAAGGTCGCTTACGTAATCCGCTCCGATCAAAGCCACAATGGCTAGCGAGGCCGCATTACTTATCAAAATAATGGCATTGACCGAAAAGCCTATGGCCGGATGATAGCACTCTGCAAAGACCTTATAATATCCTCCCATCGCAGGCAAACGCTGACCGATCTCGGCATAGGTCAGTGCCCCGCAAAGGGCAATGAGCCCGCCTGCGATCCATACCGAAAAAAAGATCCATTCTTTTCCGGAGGTAGCCGCCACCGAGGCGGGTACGCGAAAGATCCCCATCCCAATGACAAGGCTTACTACGATCAGACTTATATCGAATAAACTTAACTTTTTTACCGATGCCATAGTGGTTATAATAGCGCAACAAGATACGAAGATTAGTTTTTAACAAACCGTGGATAACTCGGGTTGCCGCATCTATCGATCCACTCTATATTCGCTATCGATACGGTTTCCTGAACAAGGAATGAAAAGGGAAATCCGGTGTAACAACGTTTGTGAATCCGGTGCTATCCCCGTAGCTGTGAATCCCGCTCCGGCGAACTTACTAACGCCCAAGGAGCAACGCTGACGAACAACGCCACTGTGCAAACGGGAAGGCCCTCAGCGAGGATGAGCCAGAAGACCTGCCGCATCAAGCATTATCATTAGAAGCTTTCGGGTGAAAGGCTTGAAGATTTAAAGGTGTAAGGGCACTTTTTTATTTTCTACTTTAACATCTGGAAGCAGTCACACAAAAATTTGCATTATGCAACGACATTTTTTTGTGGGGGCTGCTCTGGTATTGAGCACGCTGCTACATGCGCAACAAGACAGTAGTTACTTGCAAGAGGTAATCGTAACGGCCAACAAGTACGAAAAAAAACAAAGCCAGACCGGAAAGGTCGTCTCGGTCATTAGCAGCGAAATGCTTCGCCAAAGCGGAGGTCGCTCACTGGGCGAGTTGCTTAACCAGGTGGCAGGCGTAACCGTTCCGGGTGCGAATAACAACCTGGGGAGCAATCAGACCATCAACATCAGAGGGGGATCGGCCGGCAATGCGCTTATCTTACTCGATGGTATTCCCGTAAACGATCCGTCGGTGATCAGCAATTATTTTGACATCAATCTCTTGAGCGTAGATCAGATCGAGCGAGTGGAGATCTTAAAAGGAGGACACTCTACCCTCTACGGCTCCGATGCCGTGGCCGGTGTAGTCAACATCATCTCCAGAAATGGAGCCCGCGAAAAAAACAAACCGGCTCTTAATGCTTCTCTCTCGGGTGGAAGCTTCGGTACCCTCCGTTCTTCTATGGGCATAAGCGGCAAACAGGAAAAGTTTGATTACCTGGTGCAGCTGTCGGCCATTACTTCGCAGGGGTTTTCGGCCGCAACCGACACCAGTGGTAACGCAGGCTTTGACAAAGACAAGTACCGTCAGCAAACAGCACGCGTACAGGCCGGGTACAAGACCGGTGCTCATTCTCGCATCTTTGTAAATAGCTTGTACAGCCGCTATAAAACTTCACTCGATGCCTCGGCCTTTACCGACGAAAAAGATTTTACGGCCGATAACATCAATAAATTAATAGGACTGGGGTGGAATCTGAAAAAAGAAAATACGCTTTGGCAGATCAACTACCAGTATAACGAAGTTGAGCGGGACTATCTCGATGACTCGACTTATCGCAGCAGCAGCTTTGTAAGTTTTACCAAAAGCAACTATAAAGGCGTCACTCATTTTACGGAGCTCTACCTTTCCAAAAAAATAGGCGCAGTCGAAGTGCTGGGAGGAGTGGATTACCGCAAACATCAAACCACACAATCGTATTGGTCTACCGGTCCTTGGGGACCTTATGCACCACCTCTGTTAAAAGCCTCCTTTGATCAGTTAAGCCCCTATGCTTCGCTTGTCTACGCTACTGGCAATCTTATCGTAGAGGCAGGCAGCCGCCTCAACCGTCATTCCGAGTACGGCAGTAATGTGACGTATACCTTTAACCCCGTCTATCGGATCAACGCACAAACCAAAGTATTCGCCAATCTCTACAGTGCATTTAAAGCCCCCACCCTTTACCAACTCTTTGACCCCGGAGCGGGCAACGTTGCACTGGAGCCAGAAAAAGGATCTATTCAGGAACTAGGGCTGGAGTGGATCAAAAGCAATGGATTTAGAGGTCGCCTCGTAGGATTTAACCGCGAGAGCAACGCCACCATCATTTATACCTATGACCCCTCTACCTGGAGCGGAAAATATATCAATGCCTCTACGCAGCGCAATTATGGACTAGAGATCGAAGGCCAAGTAGCCGTTGGCGCTTTTACCCTCCGCTCCAACTATGCCTATACCAACGGTCGCATCGAAGGACGCTACAGTGGCACCGGTGTAGCCCTGACCAAAGACACCAGTTATTTTAATCTCTACCGTGTACCCAAACATGCACTCAATGTGAGCGGCAGCTATATAAAGGGAAACTGGATGTTGACCCTGTCGGGGCGAGCCGCCAGCAGCCGGCAAGAATTTATTTACGGAGCCGCTCCGCAAGAGATGCCTGGCTATGTAACACTGGACCTTTATGGCGAATACCGATTTAAAGAGATAAAAGGGATGCGCGTATTCGCTGATCTGCGCAACATCACCAATGCACGTTACGAGGAGCTGCGCGGGTACACCGCCAGAGGCTTTACTGTAATGGCAGGACTTCTGTTTGGTCGGTAAGGTTTAGTTACTTTTGAGAAAACAAGCCCCATGGAGTTTAACCTCAAAGAGTTCTTGACCCTGAGCTTTACCCTTTTTGCGGTGATCGATATTCTAGGAACCATTCCGCTGCTCATCAGCATCAAAAAGAAGATGGGCGATATTCATCCCTTTCGCGTTACACTGATCTCGGGTGGGCTGATGGTGCTTTTCTTCTTTGTGGGAAAGCCCTTATTGAACATGCTGGGTGTTGACATTCGCTCTTTTGCCGTAGCCGGCTCTATCGTTATTTTTATTTTGGGACTGGAAATGATCTTGGGGATCGAGTTTTTTAAGTCGGAACAAAATGGACCTACTACCACGGTGGTACCCATTGCCTTTCCACTCATTGCCGGAAGTGGTACCCTTACTACCATCATGTCGCTCAAGGCCACTTTTGAAAGAACCGATAAGAACGAATACATGATCTTACTGGCCATTTTGGTCAACCTGATCGTTATTTATTTCGTTATTCGCTCCCTTAACTTGATCGAGCGTTTGCTCGGCAAGGCCGGACTGATGGCCGTGCGTAAGTTTTTTGGTGTAATTTTGCTGGCTATTGCCGTTAAGATCTTTGCCACCAATGCAACAGGTCTATTTCGGTAGCCGGCCTCGTAGTACAATGGATAGTATAAGAGTTTCCGAAGCTCCAGATACAGGTTCGATTCCTGTCGAGGCTACATGACCGTTCAACCAGTTTAATGGCAGGGAAGCTATCAATACTCATTCAGCCATTTACCCAACGCTTACGCCGCAGACGGTTTCACTTTTTTTTACGCCTTATCAAAGACCTTCCCCGCCCCCTGACTATTTTAGATATTGGCGGAACCGAAGCCTATTGGGAGCAAGTGGGCCTCAATGAAGAAGGCCTTCGAATTATTTTACTGAACCTCGAACAAGTCAAGGTCAATGATCCAAGCATATTTAGCTCGATCGCCGGTAATGCCACCGATCTGAGTGCCTGGCCCGACCAATCGATCGACCTTGTTTTCTCAAATTCTGTGATAGAGCATCTATTTACAAAAGAAAATCAATGCCAAATGGCATTAGAAGTAAGACGGGTTGGCAGATCTTATTTTATTCAAACACCCAACTATTATTTTCCTATTGAACCCCACTGGCTATTTCCGTTTTTTCAATTTCTGCCGCGTAGCTGGCGAATAGGTCTTACGCGATTTGCTGCCTGGGGGCATATGCCAAAACTCCCTGATCCTGTAAAGGCCGCCACCTTGGTAGATGAGGTAAAAATGCTAAGACCAAGTGAAATGAAAGCCCTTTTTCCATCAGCCTCTATGTACGCTGAGAGGTGGTTGGGGTTCACGAAGTCGGTATCTTCATACTACATAAGAAAGTAATGTTTTACTACTGGGCATACGGAATGAATATTGAATCGGAGATGGAATTCCCTGAAATGCTCCCTTATAAGGGGGAATCGATCGATTTGCGCATCCGGTTGGGGAAAGCCCCTGCCTCCATCCCCGACCCACCCTTGAAAGAAGTGGGAAGTATGCAAATGAGTGCAAACCACTACCGTCTGGAATTGCCCATCTGTACTTATTACGTAAGAGAGGGAAAAGAGATCATCATTGATATCAAACCCAATGCAGACGATAAGTCGCTTCGCTTGTTCTTACTATGCAATGCCATGGCCGCGGCGCTGCACCAAAGAAACCAAGTGGCCCTACATGCAGGAGCGATCGTAACCGATAAAGGGCTGGTGTTGGTATCGGGGCATTCCGGGGCGGGTAAATCAACAACGATCAGCGCACTACGACAAAAAGGATACGCCGCCTTTGCTGATGATGTGGTAATCATTTCGCTACAAGAAGAAAAGATCGTAGGTATTGCCAGTTATCCGATCGTAAAACTATGGCAAGACAGCATCGATAAACTCCAAGTAGACGGCATTAGCGAAGAACAGCGAATCAGAGAACAGATTCCAAAATACGTTCACTCTTTTCACCATGAGTTCAGCAAAGAATCTACTGTCATCAAAGAGATATTCTTTCTGGAAAAAAAACCCGGCGCTGCCGCCCCTACCATCGAACCATTGCTGGGGGTGCGTGCATTTGGCTATCTTAAAGAGGGACTTTACCAGACCTCAACAGCTAATACGCCAGCCTACGCTCACTACTTATTTGAATTACTATCGGCCATTGCAGAAAAGGTTCCAATTAAGCTTATCACAAGAAGTGAATCTGCCAACTCAATAGAAGAGGTAACTACGTTCATTACAAAAAACATCCGTTGATACTATAACTGGAAAGGTCAGCCCGGTATCCGGTAAGAATATATGACCCGCAAGAGGTCCAAGCATGTCCTTGCAAGGATTGACCTTCTTCTTTTTTAAAGCCCACAAAGAGCAGCATAGGGATCTGCCTTCTTCTAAGCATAATGCGAGCGGTAAGCGCCTGCGTGTAACACTCCGTGTTCCATGGAACATAGCGGTCGCAGCGAGTAAGAGCCAATTTTACAGCACGAAGTGTGGTAAGTTGATCCGCATTTGGATCACTCATCTGATGCTGGAGATCTACCGGCTTCCCCATCCAATGTAAACGAACAGAGGCTGAAAAAAATGTAATCACCACCCGAACGATAGCCGATATAATCAAAGCTTCTCCAAAGATCAGTAAAGAAAAAAACCTATTCTTCAATCAAAAGCATTTTTTTTGCCTCGAGCATTGCCAAAAACTGCTGCACTTCGGCTTTGCAAGTATCTTCCTCCACCTCATAGCGATCTAACAGCTGGCGAACGATGGTGGTACCAGTACTGGGAGCTTCGAGCAATTCCCAAATGGCAGTACCCACTTTGTTGATCCCAAAATAATCACCCGTTTGCTTATCCATCAACACCGTTTCGCCCGCCAGGTGGCTGATTAAAAACCGATGGGTTACACGCGTATATATCTTCTCTTGCATGCAATAAAGATAGGGTAAATGTCTAATTTTAATCCCGATGTTACCCATAGAAAAAATAAGCGCGGATCACGGAACCTCCATGGGACTGGTGATACAGGCATGCAGGGTGTTTTTACAAACAGCAACGCCCCTCTCACTGGATGCACTGATTGAAAAACAGCAGATCAACTGGCAAGAGGTAGCCTTACTCAGCCGCATGCACCGGATAAGACCTGTAGTTTTCAGAGTAGTGATGGAGAGTATAGCACCGGCCTCCATCAAAGAGCAATTGAAAAGAGAATTACAGCGAATTACCCTTCAGAATTTTTCGATTGCGACTGAAACGGAACGATTGATCAGCTTGCTGGAAAAAAATTCGATCAGTGCGATTCCTTACAAGGGCGTAGCGTACTCCAAACAGTTTTACGACGATATCTCCATGAGAGAGTCCAGTGATATCGATCTGGTCATTGCTGCAGATGATCTGCCCAAGACTTTTGCGCTCTTTGAAAAAGAAGGATATCATGCCCCCAATACATCCCTCTATAAAAGAATAGGGCACAAGCGTTACACCACGCAAGAGAAAGATCTTTGCTTTGACAAGACCGACCCTGTAGGAAACCGTTTTCACGTAGAGCTGCACTATATGGTCACGCATCCGCGCTTCGGCGCTCCCGCAACAGCCAATCGATTTGATCTCTCCACTACTGTTGCGAGCGAACTCAACACTGGCAATGCCCGGTTCTTGCTGCCGGCAGAACATTTTAGGGCCATTACACTTCACCACCTACTGCATGACGGACTGGAATACCTGAAGATTTTTGTGGACCTGGCTGTAGGGCTTAAAAAAATTAAGGGTCAAGACCAACCGGTCACATACGTACATCATCCAGCAGTCACTGACAGCCATCACCCACAGGCCACTTCAAACCATCCACTCAAAAATCAGCATAGCGTCTTTTCATTAGGCTCCCTCCACGCAACCTATAGAACGAACGTACTGTTTATTGTCATGGATAACCTTCTTGGAATCGGCGACGCTTTAATAGAAAACAAAACGTTAGAAGAGGAGCAACTTGCTGCCCAATTCATCCACTTTAACCTTAACTCAACAATAGGTAGATATAAGCGCCATAAAGTGTTAAGCTTACTGAGTCACTATAATAGAACCATTCGCAATCGAGTAGCGCTGATCCGAGATCATAAAAAAAGACGACAATTTTCTACTACGTTTTGGATCAATTTGTTTATGCCCCAACAAGCTGATGAAGAAGCTCTTCCCCTTCCACGCTGGTTAAAACCCTTTTACTTTATTATACGACCGATT
>Ga0208598_1000068_pt1 | contig 39800 bp, 34 predicted proteins | sample LakMenEpi22Jun12_FD_150726 | JGI IMG/M metagenome (GOLD analysis project Ga0208598, IMG submission 150726) | Freshwater microbial communities from Lake Mendota, WI - 22JUN2012 deep hole epilimnion (SPAdes) | ecosystem: Environmental > Aquatic > Freshwater > Lake > Epilimnion/Euphotic zone ... | reverse complement strand
ACCTACGATGTAATGCTGGGCACCTCTCCCGGCAATGCCGTTGCCTTGGCTACGGGTGTGACCGGTAACAGTCATACTATTACGATCGCACCGACTCCTAACGTAACCTATTTCTGGTATGTGATTCCGCGCAACAGCAGCGGAGCCGCCACGGGTTGTTCTGCCGCTGCGCGCTCGTTTACCTTTATTTCGATTCAACTGCCCCCTTCGCTTGGATATTATGTAGTAGGGTATTTTCCCTCTTATCGCCCCTTGGCCGATGTGCCTGACGTTAAATTTAAAATGACCAACGTAGTGGTGTATGCTTTCTATCAGGTCAACAGCACGGGTTCTTTGGCACCGCCTACCAGTAACACCGCTTCCTTGTCGGCCGTGGCCGCCAAGGCAAAAGCGAACAATGCAAAAATTTTCTTAGGGATAAATGATGGTAGTGGAAATGGCACGACCAATTTTAAAAACATGGCGGCTTCTCCCAGTGGACGAACGAGTTTTATTCGCGACATCATGACCATTGTGAGAGCCCAGCAACTTGACGGGGTCGATATGGATTGGGAGTTTCCCAGCACCAGTGACGGGACCGATGTTACGTTCACCGCGCTAATGAAGGAGCTTGCCGATTCTTTGCACCGCGATGGTCGCTATTATCTCTCTTGCGCCATTACTGCTGGTAAATATGCGGGCGGGTATCGTGATGCCATTCGCAACGAGTTGTTTCCGGTAGTCGACTTCTTTAATATCATGGCCTACGATGATTTTAGTACCACTGTTCCATTTCGGCATCACAGCGACTTTGCACTGGCGCAAACCTGTCTGCAGTACTGGATCACAACGCGTGGACTGCCGGCTGCTAAGGCGGTGTTGGGTGTTCCCTCTTACGGAAGACCTTCCGGCATAACTCAGTCCAATACAGTTTTATCGTATCGCAATATTTTATCGCAGGGTGGAAATGCACAACTCGACTCGGCGGTGGTGAGCTCCGGCTCATTTACCAATTATACGATCTACTATAACGGACAGTTTACGGTAAAGAGAAAAGCCAAGCTCGCAAAAGATATCGCAGGCGGTGTGATGTTTTGGGAGAAGTGGCAGGACGCTCCTGATGCCAACTCACTGCTCAAGGCCGCCTGTGATACTGTTGGCAGAACCTATTGACGAGTCATTTAGCAGCAAATTCGTATCGCAGTTATCGCCGTCACAGCAGGGCATGATATTGGTGTTGCATAACGGGCACTGGTAATGCCCATGTACGTGAACGGGAACTATTTCGTGCAGACAAAAAAGGCAACGTTGCTTCATGGCGTAACGGGCTCATTGACGATTTTCCAAAGCAGGTCCTTTAGCTCTATCAACCCCTGCTGGGTTACCGAAGAAATAAAAATATGAGGAACTCCCTCGGGTAATTCTTTTTCGATCGCTGTTCGTAATTCTTGATCGAGCATATCGCTCTTGCTAATGGCAATAACGAATTGCTTGTGGAGAAGTTCGGGATTGTATTTCTCTAGCTCGTTGATCAAGATCCCGAATTCTTTTTTATGATCTGCGCTGTCGGCAGGGATTAAAAACAACAGGGCGGCGTTTCTTTCGATGTGCCGCAAGAAGCGATGCCCCAGTCCTTTTCCTTCGGCGGCGCCTTCTATGATACCGGGTAGATCGGCTATGCAAAAACTGCGACCATCACGGTACTCGACCATGCCAAGGTTCGGTGTAATGGTGGTAAAGGCATAGTCGGCGATCTTGGGTTTGGCAGCGGTAATGACCGATAAGAGGGTAGACTTTCCGGCATTGGGAAAACCAACCAGCCCCACATCGGCGAGCACTTTTAATTCGAGCACTTTCCATCCTTCCAGGCCGGGTAATCCGGGTTGTGCATGTTCGGGCGCCTGGTTAGTAGGAGTCGCAAAATGAGAGTTACCCAATCCTCCTTTGCCACCGGGCATCCAAACGATCTCTTGTCCGTCTTCGAGTACCTCGGCTTCTTTTTTTCCGCTCTCTTCGTCGCGAGCAATGGTTCCAAGCGGTACTTCGATGATGATATCTTTTCCGTCGCGACCATGACAATTGTTAGAGCCGCCCTTTTCTCCATCTTCGGCCAGTACGTTTTTATAATATCGCAGGTGCAGCAGCGTCCAGAGATTTCGGTTGCCTTTAAGAATAATATGAGCCCCTCTTCCGCCGTCTCCGCCATCGGGTCCTCCGAGTGCGGTAAACTTATTGCGCATAAAATGCTTATTGCCCGCACCGCCATGTCCGCTGCGACAAAAGATTCTGATCTGGTCTACAAAATTGCTTTTTTCCAAAGGGGGTGTTTATGCCGCACAAAGATAACCTTATCCTCTCTTACGCTCTTTGCCAAGACTGAGCAGCATGGCAGGCAGCAAAATAAGGTTGGTCAATGTTGCTACAACAAGTGTGAGCGAGGTGAGCCATCCCAGGGCCTTCGTACCGCCAAAATCGCTAAAACAAAAGATCACAAAACCTGCGATCAGCACAAGAGATGTATAGATAATGCTGATACCCGTGCTGTAAATGGTTTGAATGACGGTCTTGTACGGGTCGTTGTTATAATGCGGCAACTCTTGTTTGTAGTTGACCAAAAAGCGGATGGTCACATCGATGGCAATGCCAAGGGCAACACTAAAGACCAAAACGGTAGATGGCTTGAGTGGTACGCCGGCCCAACCCATGGTGCCCGCAGTGATGATGAGCGGAATAATATTGGGGATCAACGAGCAGACCAAGATGCGCACAGAGCGAAAAAGATAAAGCATACAAAGAGAGATCAGCAAAAAGGCCCAGAAGATCGAATCTTTTAATCCGCTGATGATAAAGCGACTTCCTTCTAAGAAGGTTACACTGCTTCCGGTCAATTCTATCTGGTGTGTGCGCTTACCCCATTTTTCATTCTCGGCAAGTCCCGCAGCTTTAGTAGCACTATCGGCGCTAAGGGCTTCGATGCTGTCTTTATTAAAGATCAGCTCGGCCTGTTGCTGGATGCTATCGAGTAAACCGGGCAAGCGGTAGCTGCCGATATCGGCCATGCTTACGCTAATGCGTGCCTGACTTTTGGTACTATCCATGAACGAGCCCACCAATTTGCCTAGCGAATTGTTGGTTTGGGCACTGTCTTTTATGGCCAGATATTGTGCCAATGCGGGCAGATCGTAGGCAGAGGGCAGTAGATAACTGCTACTGTCTCCTTCGAAAAAAGCCTGCCGCGCAAACTTAAGCCCCTCTGCAATGCTAAGGGGACGAGCCATGTTGGGAATATTGCCAATGTAGCGAGACAGCGAATCGATGCCTTCGAGATTGCGAAGATTTCGAATAACACCTTGTTTTTTGCGGGTGTCTACTACGATCTCCAGTGGCATCACTCCTTTGAAATGCGTTTCAAAAAAACGCAGATCGGTATACACTTGGTTGGATACAGGCAGATCGTCTACGATAAACGCCTCGCTTTTGAGTCTGAAAAGTCCTGCTATGGCCAGGGCCAGCACCAGTGCGGTGCTGCCATAGATAAAGGGACGATGATGCAAAGACCATTTTTCGAGTTGGGCTAGTCCTTTGTTAAGCCATGCATTATCGAGATAGCGCGTGTGCCGGTTTTTTGGAGGCGGCAGAAAGCTGAGCACGGCAGGAATAAAGATCAAGGAGATAAAGAACAGGGCCATGATGTTGATACCTGCCACCAGTCCGAACTCTTTTAAGATCTGGCTGCTCGTTAATGCAAACACGGCAAAGCCAATGGCCGCTGCCACATTGCAAAAAAGCGTTACGATCCCCATCTTATCGATCATCATGACCAGCGATTGTTGCTTGTTGCCGGTCTTGTTCCAGGCCACATGGAATTTATTCAGAAAATAAATGCAGTTGGGAATGCCGATCACCACGACGAGCGGTGGAATCAGGGCAGTGAGCAATGAGATCTTAAATCCAAAAAGCTCGAGGGTGCCAACACTCCATACGACACCGATGCCTACTACCACAATAGAGAGCAGCATGGCACTGATCGAACGAAAGAAGACCAGCAAGATCAGTGCAGAGAGAATTACAGAGGCCAGCAAGAAGAATCGCATCTCATCTTGTATCATCACGGCCACTTTGGTGCGGATGTAGGGGAGTCCGCTCTTGTGAACCGTAAGCGATGTGGCATTTGAGAATGTGTTAGCTGCGTTTTCGATATTAGTTACCACGCCCACTCGCTCTTTTGAGTTCATCAACTCTTTATTGATGCGTACCCCCATAAGATATACCTGGGTTTCGGGGTTGTACAGCAGCCCTTTGTAAAAGGGGAGTTGCCGAAACACCATCACAGCACTATCCAGTATCTCTTGCGAGGCGATCGTATCGGCAAAGACCGGAAAGGCTTTTAGTTTTTCGCTGGTAGTGTCTTTGTACAAGCCCACCGCTCCGGGTACGCTAATGATGTCTTCTACTCCCTTGATGGTCTTTAGCTCGTTTTGTAAGTTGCGGTATGCATTGAACGTAGGCAAGCGAAAGAGTTGGTCGGTCTGAATGCCCAACACAAGCAGATTGCCGTCTTCTCCAAATTGCTTTCTGAAATTTTGATAGGCCTGGTACTTTGGATTATCGAGTGGAATGGCACGGGTAAATTCGTAGCTAAGCTCTACTTTACTGGCCAGATAGCCCATAAAAACGGTCATCAGCGATAGCGCGATCAGTAGAACAACTCGAAATCGTAAGATAAAATGGCCCAACTTTTGCCACATACTCGGTGAGGTTGATGGAGAGTGCAAAGAAAAGCAAAAATGTCGGGGCATCGGTTGTTTTTGAGCAGGTAGACCAATTTTATAGTATTGTTGCACTGCAACATTCGTATGAGCGCATCCATTTTTAAGACCAAGGGCATCGTTCTTCGGACCGTAACCTACGGCGAGACCTCTTTGATCGTATCGGTCTTTACCGAGCGGTTCGGGGCACAGTCTTATTTGGTAAATGGGGTCAGAAGCGCTGCGAAAAAGGGAAAGGGAGGAGCGAATTTGTTTCAGCCCGCAGCTCTGCTCGATATGGTGGTCTATCACCAGGACCGTAAATCGCTACAACGAATCAAGGAGTTTCATTGGAATCGCCAGCACGAAGGCATTTTTACCGACATCACTAAAAATGCCGTGGCCCTTTTTATGGTAGAGCTGCTCAGCAAGTGTTTGCGACAACCCGAAGAGAATGCTGCTTTGTTTGAATTTACCGAGGATGCCTTTATGGCCCTTGACCGCGCTACTCCTATGGTGCAGGCAAATCTCCCCCTGTTCTTTTCATTGCATCTGACCCATTTCTTTGGTATTCTTCCGCGGCTGGCCGATGCAGAGGAGATGCAAGGCGAAACACTTTATTTCGATCTGGTCGATTCGTTGATCAGCGACCGAGAGCCTCGCCATCCACACTATGTAACCGGAACGGCAGTAGTCACTCTTGCTGAACTGCTCAGGGTCAGACAGCCCGAAGAACTTGAACAACTTTTATTGCAACGCGAGCTAAGGCGTCAATTGCTACAGGTTATCGAGCGTTATTACATGCAGCATATTCAGGATTTTGGCATGTTAAAGACCCTTCCTGTTCTAAAAGAGATTCTTTCTTGATCGATCTTATTGAAGTGATACGAGCGAAGAGGTGCCTGCTTCGATATCGAGCAGCGCAAGACCTGGCTTCTTTCCTTTTTGAAAGCTTCCGAACCGGTCGTCCCATCGTAGCGCCCTTGCGCCCTGAAGCGTAGACCAGTGCAGGATGGTTTCCAGTGGGATCATTGGAAAATGCTGGTGCAACGACTTGATCTCACTGGCAATGCTCAATTGCCAATTGCTGCTATAGCTATCGGTGCCGAGCACGACAGGACTGCCTGATCGGTAGAGAAGGGCAGCGGGCGGAACGTTGTTTTCGATGTATAGATTGGCATTGATGCAAAGACAGTACTGCAGCTGAATGCCTTTTTCTTTTGCATAGTGCTTGGCCCAGTCCATCTCTTCTTGCGTGGTGCAGGTGTTGTGTACCAGTAAAATCGTTTGCCCCCTATCAAAATAGGGGAGTACCGAACGCAGACTACCCATACCGGTAACCGGAAAGGGAGATTCGGTTATGCCGAAGATGCTGAAAAGTTTCAGATAGTCGCCCCCGCCTTGTTGATACAATTCATTTTCGGCAGGGTGTTCTTGACTGTGTATCGAGATAACCTGCTCTTGTGTGACTTCGTTGAGCATCCTAAAAGTAGCCGGCGAAATACTATAGGGGGCGTGGGGGACCAAACTGCTTCGATGCGGTAGGGGCGAACCTTCGAGCGCCTTCGATAAGATATTGAGTTGTGACTGGTAGTGCGCCATGTTCTCGGCCGCCTTGTCGTCGGTAAAGCTGAGTACCTCTACAAAATTTTGCCAGCAAATACGACTGCTTGCTTTAACCGATGCGGTATCGGCGGTATTGCCGATATCTCCGACCGCCACGATGCCGTTGCGATACATCTCTTGCTCTGCCGCGGTAATTCTCTCTTGGATCAGTTCGGCAGGAAAATTTCGTTTGGTCACCACCGAGCACAAGAACTCGATCAGTCCGGTGTGGGGGGCAATTACATCTTTTAGATGACTTAATTCCAAATGACAATGGCAATTGATGAGACCGGGCATCAATATTCCGCGAAGCTCGCGCACCGATTCGCCGGCATCGCTTGCTTCTACGATCGATTCGATGGTTCCGTCGGATTGCGTGATCAACACCTTGTCGTCTAAAAGGCGTTCTCCGTCGAACAATTGCGTGGCCTTGAATTTAAGCATCGCCATGCCCCAAATTTATTCTTATTACTTTTGCTGCCCTAATCAGTTATGTTAGATAAACTAGAAGCTATCAAGGCCCGTTTCGATCAACTGGGGGTGGCACTCACCAACCCCGAGATCGTGGGGAACAATAAAAAGTTTGCCGAGACCAGCAAAGAATACAGAAGTCTTGAACGGATCGTGACCGCTTATCTGGGCTACAAAAAATTGCTGGACGATCTAGACTTCTATAAAGAGGCCATAGCCGGAAATGACGAGGAGTTGCGCGAACTAGCCAAGCAAGAAACGCCCGCCCTCGAAGAACAGAAGGAGCAAGCCGAGGCAGCCATCCGGCAATTGCTGATACCCAAAGATCCCCAAGACGAAAAGAATGCCATTTTAGAGATCCGGGCCGGAACGGGTGGCGACGAAGCCAGTTTGTTTGCCGGCGATCTGCTTAGAATGTATATGCGCTACTGTGACCGAAAGGGATGGAAAACCGCCATTTTGAGTGAGAACGAAGGGACCGTGGGAGGCTACAAAGAGGTACAGCTCGAAGTGGTGGGCGATGATGTGTACGGCACCCTCAAATTCGAAAGCGGGGTACACCGCGTACAGCGGGTTCCCGATACCGAAGCCAGCGGACGGGTGCATACCTCGGCCGCTACCGTTGCGGTGATGCCCGAGGCCGAAGAGCTGGATTTTGAATTGAACCCGGCCGATGTAAAAATGGAGACCGCCCGAAGCGGGGGAGCCGGCGGTCAGAACGTAAACAAGGTAGAGACCAAGGTGATGCTGACCCACCTTCCTACCGGCACGGTGGTCGTTTGCCAGACCGAGCGCTCGCAGCTGGCCAACCGAGAGAAAGCCATGCAAATGTTAAGAACGCGTTTGTACGAAGAGCAGGTAAGAAAACAAGAAGAGGAGATTTCGCGCCATCGTAAAAGCCTGGTTAGCACCGGCGACCGTAGCGCCAAGATCAGAACCTATAATTTTCCGCAGGGCCGGATCACCGATCACCGAATCGGCTTTACACTCTATAATCTGGATGCTGTACTTAACGGAGAGATCCAGGAATTGATCGAAGCCCTGCAATTTGCCGAAAACGCCGAGAAATTAACTCGCTCCTGACCCCGCTGAAGAAGTTTTGATTTTTTTAACAAGGGGTCGCTCAACTTCTGAACTAACTTTACGTTCTATTAATGTTCGTTGATTTTTGAAACAAACATTTTTCTCATAAGCAGTTAGTTTTGGTTGCGACCCCTGTTTCTACAGGGGTCAATTTTTTGGCTACCCACCCACCTAAACCGCATCCTATACTATTGGCTAGCATATCGAGGTAATCGAACTGCCGACCGGCTTGCAGCGCTTCTTGTAAAAATTCGATGGCAATGCCCACGCAGCACCATCCTGCCACATTCAAAATAATTAATCTGCGTTTTTGTGTAAGCGAAAAAGAGGCGGCATTGATGACCTGCTGCCATAGAAAGACCAGTCCAAAAAAAATGACCAGGTGAATCAATTTGTCGATGGGCAGTTGCTGAGTTAATTGCGAAAGACCGAGTGCTGACAGCCATCTTGCGAACAAACCGTTCCCTGAAAACGAAGTTGCAGGTGCCAATAGCAAATAGCACGACATGGCTAACCAGCTCGTAGCGGTGGTTAGAGAAAGAACGATCTTGTTCAATAGGGATGCTTTATGCGACCAACGACTCGTATCCGGCGGCATCGAGCAAGGCCTCGACATCGGCCGGATTGCTCACCGTCATTTTGATCATCCAGCCCTCACCATATGGATCGCTGTTGACCAGTTCGGGAGCACCACCAAGCGCAGGATTCAATTCATTGATCGTACCGCTAACGGGTAAAAAAAGATCGGAGACCGTTTTAACGGCTTCTACCGTACCAAATACGGCACCGGCCTCTAGCTGGCTTCCAATGGTATCGACCTCAACGAAAACAATATCTCCCAGCTCGCGCTGTGCGTAGTCGGTAATTCCGATCGTGGCAACATTACCATTAAGGCTGATCCATTCGTGATCTTTGGTGTAGCGTAATTGAGCGGGGATATTCATAGGTCAATATTTTTGGAGCACAAACCTACTAATTATGATGCAAAATAGTTCAGGAGCGTTTGCGCTTGATAAGCTTGGCTTGCAAGATCACCACATCTTGTAAGGGTCTGTCTCGATCGGTTCCTTTGCTGGTAGGCACATCGGCAATAGCATCGACTACCTCAATTCCGCTGATGACTTCGCCAAAGACAGTGTAGTTCTGGTCAAGATGCGGGACACCGCCCAGCGTAGTATAGACCTGGCGCTGTTCTGCAGGGATCTTTCGTTTAAGGCGATAGGTCTCTACCGAGTCAAGACCGGCCTCTGTAAAGACCTTGCCCTGGGTCAGGTAGAACTGGCTGGCACTGCTGGCTTTTTCGGGATTGTTGTCGCGGGCGGCGGCAATGACCCCTTTTTTATGAAACAAGGTGGGTTTGAACTCGGCAGGTACCCGGTAGCCCGGTCCGCCGTTGCCCAACACTTTACCGGCCGGGGCATTGCGACTGTCCGGATCGCCCGCTTGAATCATAAAATTTTTAATTACCCGATGAAAAAGGATGTTTTGATAATAGCCTGTTTTGACCAGTTTTAAAAAATTATCGCGGTGCAGTGGAGTCGAATCGGAGAGGCGTATTTGAATGCGACCCATGCTGGTTTCGAGAAGTACGTCGCGCTTGCGGTCCTTGCGGGTTACGACCGAGTCTTTTGTATTCGGTTGAGCCCATACCTGCCCCGTTACGAGCAAGAGCAGGGCGATCGAAAAGGCGATTGAATTTTTTGTAAGCATAGTATTAAAAGGATGATTCTTCGAAATAAAGCAATACATGATCTTTTATGAAATTCTCTTGGTCGAACATGTTCATGTCGGGCAGGGCTTTTACTTGCCGAAAATGAGGCCAGCCGTCTTCGTCTACCCGCTCTAGTTCGTAGTAGCCGCTTTTGGCCAGCAGGCTGCATACGGCCACATGCATCAGGTCTTGTTTCTGTTCTTTGGAGAATTTCTCTTTGATATCACCGAACTCTTGTACGCCGACCAGGAACAAAACGGTTTCCAGGTCGGGCTTTTTCCCAAACCGTTCTACCAATTTTGCCTCTAAATTCCACCAACGTTGTTGCAGATCGTCTTGGGCTAACATAGGTACAAAGATAAAGGCTTGGCCGTCCATTGTCTTGTTGGGCGCGGCCGGTACTTTATATTTGCCTCAAATTGGTTACATGCTCACTCTTCAGCAATTGAGGCAAGACCCCCAGGGTGTAAAGGCCAGACTGGCCAAAAAGCATTTTGCCCGGCCCGAACTGGTCGATACCATCATTGCCCTCGATGACCAGCGAAAGAAATTACAATTAGACAGCGATAATCTGCAAGCCAAGATCAATACCCTTTCTAAAGAAATTGGCATGCTGATGGGTAAGGGTGAGCGCGAACAGGCCGAGGCCCGCAAACAAGAAGTGGCTTCGCTAAAAGCCTCATTGCAACCATTGGCAGAGCAGTTGGGTGCCGCAGAGCAGCAATTGCAAAGCGAACTGGTATTACTTCCCAATCTTCCTAACGAAAAAGTTCCCGTGGGTCGTACGGCCTCCGACAACGAGGTCATTCGCGAAGGAGGTACAAAGCCGGTGTTGCCCGAGGGGGCACAGGCTCACTGGGACCTGATCCGCACCTACGATCTGGTCGATTTTGAGGCCGGTGCCCGAATAACCGGCAGCGGCTTTCCGGTGTACAAGGGAAAGGGCGCCAAATTGCAGCGTTCACTGATTCAGTATTTCTTGGATGTAAATACCGCAGCGGGCTACACGGAGTACTTGCCCCCATTGATGGTCAATGAAGCATCTGCCTACGGAACCGGACAGCTACCCGATAAAGAAGGGCAGATGTATCATATGCCGCTCGATAATTTGTACATGATCCCTACTTCGGAGGTGCCTGTTACCAATATTTATCGCGATCAACTGCTATCGCTTAACGATCTGCCTGTTCGCATGACGGCTTTTTCGCCTTGTTTCAGAAGAGAGGCCGGAAGTTTCGGATCTGATGTAAGAGGGCTCAACCGGGTGCATCAATTCGATAAGGTTGAGATCGTATCGATCGTACCGCCTGAGCAGAGCTATACCGTGTTGGATGAGATGGTATCGCATGTAGAGAAACTGCTGCAATCATTGGAGCTTCCGTATCGCATTTTGCGTCTTTGCGGGGGCGATATGAGTTTTGCCTCTGCGCTTACCTACGATTTTGAGGTATACAGTGCCGCTCAACAAAAATGGCTCGAGGTAAGCTCGGTCAGCAATTTTGAATCGTTTCAGGCTAATCGATTAAAACTTCGCTATAAAGACGAGAAGGGTAAATCTCAGTTGCTGCACACGCTCAATGGCAGTTCACTGGCCCTACCTCGTATAGTGGCCGCCTTGCTGGAAAATAACCAGACACCAGAGGGAATACGCCTGCCGAAAATAGTGGAGGCCTACATGGGAACAGCTCTACTTACGCGCTAGCGACTTCGTGCGCTTGCTGCCACTCCTTTATTTTTTTATGCATGATGCTAAACCACAGCGGTGGCACCAACGCCAATAGCATCATACCCGGATAACCGGTGGGCATTTGCGGGGCATTATCATGATGACGAAGCACCTGGTATTTGCGGCTGGCCAAATAGTGATGATCGGAGTGACGGCTCAATTCAAAAAGCATCAGTCTGCCCACCACATGATCGCTGTTCCAACTATGATGGGGCATGGCTCTCTCATATTGTCCGGAGGCTCCCAGCTTTCGTTGCAAGCCGTAATGTTCGATGTAGTTGACGGTCTCTAACATGAGCATTCCCATAAAGGCCGCTCCGAGAAATGCCAGCACTGCACTGGTACCAAAATACCATCCGATCAACGCCACAAAGGCAATTTGTAAAAACTGAAATCGTATCATCTCGTTGTGAACAGAGAATGCTGTTCCCCTTTTTTTGCGACACTCTTCGTTTGCAATGTGCCAGGCACTCACATAGCTCATTACAATGGTGCGGAAGTAAAAGGTATAGACCGGTTCTCCGAAACGAGCACTGCTGGGATCTTCGGGGGTGGCCACGCGTTTGTGATGCCCTTTGTTGTGTTCGGTAAAAAAGTGCATGTACAGCGAGGTCAACAAAAGTGCCTTGGCTAGGGTTTGCTCGAAGCGATCAACGCGGTGTCCGAGTTCGTGCGCTACATTGATGCCGAAGATGCCGCACAGTAATCCCATTGCAAAGATGCGACCCAGTCGGTCCGAGAAAGAAAGAGAATCACTGACTATGCCCTCTAAAAAAATATAGAGTAAGAAATATTGTATGACCACCGTTACATAGAGCATAAGATCATAGCGGCGATCTTGTTTGGCCAGTTCTTCTTCGGCAGCACTCATATTGACCGGGTCGGGGGTAATAAAAAGTTCTGCTGCCGGCACCAGTATCCAAGCCCAGCACATGGGCATCCATACGATCCATCCCTGGCCGGTAAAGGCAAACCAAGCGCCTGCAAAAAAGATGAACGGAGATAAATATTTAAATGCCTTCATAGGTGATCCGTTAGTGGTTAAGCAGACTTCTTTGAAGTGGCAATGCGGTAAAGCACCCAAGCCATCAAGGCAAAGAATCCTACGCCCAGCCATTTGTATCCTTCGTGCCCGAGTGTGTCCGCTATACTATGCTCGGCATTGATGCTGCCCAGTTTTTTATTTACGGACTCTATAGAAGAAAGAATAGCTACCAGCACACCGGCCAGTGCCCCGCCGGCCACCAGACCGGTAGCGAACAGATTGCCTTTACCAAGATCTTCTTCTTCGGCAGACAAGACAATATTCTTTTTCTTTTGTGTCCACTCTACCAAGCCTCTGATGGCACCACCAATGAAAATGGGAAGGGTAGTAGAAAGAGGCAGATAAATTCCTATGGCAAAACTGAGGGCCTTGATACCGCACAACTCCATCACGATCGCAATAAAGACACCGACCAGTACAAACTGCCAGTCGAGGTTGAACGAAAGGATCCCTTTTACAAGCGTTGCCATCAATGTTCCTTGCGGAGCCGGATACTTATCGGTACCGATGGCGTGCTGAATACCCTGGGCCGCCATCTCTGCCGTAGGTTGGTCAAGTATCTTAATGGTGGCTCCAATGGCGATCGAAGAAACGATGGCTCCTATGAAAAGGGCCAATTGTTGATAGCGTGGGGTGGCTCCTACAATATATCCCGTCTTGAGGTCTTGCGATGTGGCGCCTGCGTTGGCTGCAGCGATACAGATCATACCCCCTACAACCAATGCCATGGGTTCATATACATAGCCGGTCCATTTAACGGCAATAAAGATCAGACAGGTGCCCATAAGTGTGGCGATCGTCATTCCCGAAATAGGATTGTTCGAAGAGCCGATCAGCCCCACGATACGAGAAGAGACGGTTACAAAAAAGGCGCCGAAAATAATGACCAGTACACCCAGCAATAATTTGCTGCCGATGTTGCTGCCGGGAATCAGCGTGCTGGGAAGCAGTGCAATTACCGCGATCAGCAGCAGGCTGCCAATTCCTACTACTTTTAAAGAGAGGTCTTGCTCGGTACGAAGTACGGCCGTTGCTTCACTGCGTGCGCCCGTTTTTTGAAGAGAACCGATACTTCCTTTAAATGATGAGATGATGGTGGGAATGGTTTTGATGAGGGTAATGAATCCGCCCGCTGCTACGGCTCCGGCTCCGATCTGCCTGATATAGGCACGATAGATCGCTGTTGACCAATCAGCAAATCCTTGTGTGGCAGGATCCCATCCACCCGGTCCGCCCGCTGTCTCTACATTGCTGAGGTAGCCGAGTTTTACCAATTGGGCGGCGATCACAACGCCATGATCACTGAGCAAACTGGCCAGCAGGGGTGTAAATACGAACCAGCTGAGTACACCACCGGCCACGAGTACCCCTGCAATTTTTGGACCGATAATATATCCTACTCCCAGGTATTCGGGAGTAATTTCTCCACTCACTTTGGCAGATGGAAAGAACTTTTGGGTTTGCTTCGTCATGAACGAAGGGGTCTCGGCAATAACGTGCACGATCTTTTGCAATAAGGCATAGACGAAAGAAAATCCTAATCCTAAAAATGCGGTCTTGGCAAAGTCCCCACCTTTCTCGCCCGCCTTCAGCACCGAGGCACAGGCTGTTCCTTCGGGATAGGGAAGTGTTTTGTGTTCTTGTACGATCAGCGAACGACGCAGCGGAATCATCATCAGCGTTCCTAGTACGCCACCGAAAATAGCCAGTATAAGAATGGTGAAATAATTGAAGAAATTAGCGCTTCCCGCCTCGCTCAAAAATAAAAATCCAGGTAACGTAAAGACCACACCGGCTGCGATGCTTTCTCCGGCCGATCCGGTGGTTTGAATGATATTGTTTTCAAGGATAGTGGTGCGCAATAATTTTCTGCCCAGTGTAATGGCCAATACGGCAATGGGGATCGATGCCGATACGGTGAGGCCGGCCTTGAGAGCCAGGTAAACGGTAGAGGCGCCAAAGATGATTCCAAAGGCCGCTCCGGTCAAAATGGACTTGAGGGTAAACTCGGCCATCTTGGTTTCGGGAGAAACAAAGGGCTTAAATTGTTGATCGCTCATATGCGTTAGTTATAATTAATCGTTCATCATTTTTTGCAGCAGTCTTGTCAGCACCAACAGCAGGGCAGCGGCAATACCCGACATGACTACGAAAAGTAAAAAGAAATCGTACATGTTATTCATCTGGTAACCCATAAACTGGGTGGTTCTTCCATCGGGATACAGGGCGCTGAGTACACCGGCCAACTTGTTAGCGGCCGCATTGGCCAAAAACCAGACCGCCATCAGCAACGAGGCAAATTTAATAGGAGCCAGTTTATTGACGAGTGAAAGCCCGATTGGCGAGAGGCAAAGTTCGCCCCATGTATGAAGGGCATACATGCCCAACAACCAGATCATGCTCACTTTGGTGCTTGCCTGCACATCCTTGACCCCAAAGGCGATCCACAGATAACCCAAGGAGAGCAAAAAGAGACCTAGCGACATCTTGGTAGGAGAAGAAGGCTCCCTTTTTCCCAGTTTTAACCAAAGCCAGGCAAAGACGGGCGCAAAGAGTACTACATATATTGAGTTAAGCGAAGCGAAGAAACTGGCAGGTACTGTAAAAAATCCAAGGTCGCGTTGGGTCTGTTCTTCGGCAAAAAAAGTAAGAGAGGCACCGGCTTGCTCAAACGCACTCCAGAAAAAGACCACAAAGAACGAAACACAAAAAATAACGGCCACCCGCTGTTTCTCTATCTTGGCAAGGGCTTTATCTGAGAAAATAATGAACCCGATCAGTACCGGCGCTGCGATCAGTACATAGGCCAGATAATCTACCACACTGGTATCTACATACAAGGCTGCGATCATGATGGCAGATAGCAGTATCAGCAGACCCACCACATTCGACGGACGTGTCCAGGCGGCGGGTGCATGGGCCGGCGTAAGTCCCAGTACGTTGTTATCGGGATCCAACACATATTTTTTATGATAAAAAAGTTGAACCACCACGCTGATCAACATGGCGATACCCCCGGCCAAAAAGGCCCATTTAAAGTCTTCGGGATGGCCGGTATCGCCCACCAGCCCACAGATGATGGGGCCTATGGCACCACCAACGTTGATCCCCATATAAAATATGGTGTAGGCCGAGTCGATCCTGCGATCTCCCTTCGGGTAAAGCTGCCCGACCATGGCCGAAATATTGGGTTTAAAGAAGCCATTACCCGTTATCATCAATCCCAATCCTGTAAAAAATAAGATGGTAGAAACATCGGCATACGATTGATAGAGTGAGGCACAGAAAAACAGTACGAACTCACCAAGTGCCATAAGAAGGCCCCCCACGATTATGGAGCGCTGGTTACCCCAATAGCGGTCAGCAATATATCCTCCCAGCAAGGGCGTCAGGTAGACCAACCCTGTATAGCTTCCGTAGATATTGGAGGCAAAGACCTTGTCGAACATCAGGGCTTTGGTCAAAAACAACACCAATATGGCGCGCATGCCATAGTAGTTGAATCGTTCCCACATTTCAGTGGCAAACAAGACGGCCAGTCCCTTGGGGTGACCGGTCTGGGTCGAAGTCGTAGACGTAGACATGGGGTCAGTTGATTTAAGTGTTTGAAAATAAAGATTATTATCTTATCCCCAATTAGCTGTAGGCTATTTACTTTCGCAACTAACTTTTCTACCGCTCAGTATGCGCATACTTCTATTGGGATCCGGAGGCCGCGAACATGCCCTGGCTTGGAAAATTTCTCAGAGTCCGCTTTGCACCCAACTTTTTATAGCCCCGGGCAATGCCGGAACACTCTTATTGGGTACCAATTGCCCCATAGGCGTTACCGATTTTGAAGCCATTGCTGCCCTTTGTGTGGCAGAGCAAATTGATATGGTAGTGGTAGGACCCGAAGAGCCGTTGGTAAAGGGTATCAGGGAATTTTTAACTGCCTATGATGGACTTGGGTCGCTTAAGATCATCGGGCCCGGCAAAGAGGGTGCTCAATTAGAGGGCAGCAAGGCATTTGCCAAAGCTTTTATGGAGCGCCACGCGATTCCGACTGCTCGCTACAAAGAGTTTTCTGCTTCTAATTACGAAGAAGGCGTTGCTTATTTGCAACAGCATCCATTGCCGATCGTGTTAAAAGCAGACGGACTAGCGGCCGGCAAGGGAGTGCTTATCTGTGAGACCCTATCCGAAGCACTACAAGGCTTCGAAGCCATGATCCGCGAGGCGCGCTTTGGCGAGGCGGGCAAAAAAGTAGTGGTCGAACAATTTCTACGAGGCATAGAGATCTCCGTCTTTGTGCTTACCGACGGAAAGCAATATGTACTGTTGCCCGAAGCCAAAGACTACAAGCGAATCGGAGAGGGCGACAGAGGGCTCAATACCGGAGGGATGGGAGCGGTAAGCCCCGTGCCATTTGTGGATGCGGCCCTTTGGAAAAAGATCGAGGAGCGGGTGGTGGTCCCCACCATAAACGGCTTGCAGCAAGACGGCATTCCGTATTGCGGGTTTGTTTTTATTGGCTTTATGATCGTGGCGGGGGAACCCTTTGTAATTGAATACAACTGTCGCATGGGTGATCCGGAAACCGAGGTCGTTATTCCACGATTGACCTCCGATCTCGTGGCGTTGCTCGATGCCGCTGCCTCGGGGACCCTGTCACAGACCGGTCTGCAGATAGATCCCCGTACCGCCTGTACCGTGGTGGCGGTGAGTGGCGGGTATCCCGAAGAATACCAAAAAGGGCATCCTATTGCCGGATTGGATCAACAGCAAGAAGCTCTCATTTTTCATATGGGCACCGCACGCAAGGACGGACAGGTAGTGACCAGCGGTGGTCGGGTGTTGGCCGTTACCTCGTTCGCAACTTCGATTGCCGAAGCTGCTGCCAAGTCGCAGCGGGTGCAACAGCAGATTCAGTTCAAAGACAAGTACTGGCGAACCGACATCGGCTATGAATTTAGCTAAGGAAAACTCCTTTGAGAAGTTAATAATTTCCTACACCTTTGCTATCATACAAAAGTGATTTAAGGAAATGGGAATTTTCAACTGGTTTACGCAAGAGATCGCCATCGATCTGGGCACGGCCAATACGCTCATCATTCACAACGATGAGGTAGTGGTCAACGAGCCTAGCATCGTTGCCCTCAACCGAAATAATCCAAAAGAAGTTTTAGCGGTTGGTAAAAAGGCATTGATGATGCACGAGAAAACGCACGAGAGCATTCGTACCGTGCGTCCTCTTCGCGACGGTGTGATCGCAGATTTTAATGCGGCCGAGTTGATGATACGCGAGCTGATCAAACTGGTCTATCCCAAAAGACCTTTGTTGCCTCCGAGCTGGAGAATGATGATCTGTATTCCCTCTTCCATTACCGAAGTAGAAAAAAGAGCGGTGCGCGATAGCGCCGAACAAGCAGGTGCCAAAGAGGTTTATCTGATTCACGAACCGATGGCTGCTGCACTGGGTATCGGTATCGATGTAGAGGAGCCTGTCGGAAATATGATCATCGATATCGGAGGTGGTACCACTGGTATTACGGTAATCGCATTGGCCGGTATCGTCTGCGATCAATCCATTCGTATTGCGGGCGATGAGTTTACGGCCGACATTATGGAAGCTCTTCGTCGTTATCACTCTCTGCTGATCGGGGAGCGTACGGCAGAACAGATCAAGATACAAGTGGGTGCGGCCACGAAAGACATCGATAATCCTCCCGATGATTTTGCGGTCAACGGGCGCGATCTGGTTACGGGTATTCCTAAGCAGATCATGGTCAGTTACCAAGAGATCGCCGAAGCGCTCGATAAAAGCGTCTTCAAGATAGAAGAAGCTATTTTGAAAGCCCTCGAGCAAACCCCTCCAGAGCTCGCGGCCGACATCTATCGTCGCGGTTTGTACATTACCGGCGGTGGTGCCTTGTTGCGCGGACTCGATAAGCGGTTAAGCGCAAAGATCAAGTTGCCTGTGCACATAGCAGACGATCCGCTCAAGAGCGTGGTGCGCGGTACAGGTATCGCACTTAAGAACTACGATCGTTACCCATTTGTGATGAGATAATTTGGCGGCCTATTAAACTGGTACTTCGTTGCGTAACGTTATTTTATTTATTCGTCGCTATTTTACCTTCTTTACTTTTTTATTTCTGCAGGTAGTTTCTCTTTGGTTCTTGTACAGCTACAATACTTTTCACCAGGCACAATTTTTGCAAACAGCCAACGAGCTGACCGGTCAAGTCAATAGCCGGTATAAAAAAGTAGAGAACTTCTTTGCGCTCGGCGACGAGAACAGAAGGGTCCATCAACTGAATGATTCACTTTTCAATCTGTTGGCAAGACAATATGTGCAGACCGATACCGGCCGGCAATTGGTTAGAGATACGGTACCGTCCGATACGCTCAACCGATATCGTCGATATTATTTTCGCCCGGCCGCGGTTATCTATAACTCGACCAGCAGCGAAAAAAATTACATTCAACTCGATCGGGGTGCCTTGCATGGTATTACGGAGAATATGTCTGTGTTGAACTCCGACGGTGCCGCAGTGGGTGTGGTGGTGAATGTGAGCCCACGCTTTGCGCAAGTAATGAGCTTGCTGCATGTGCGTCAAAAAGTAAATGTGGCGCTAAAGAAATCAGGCGATTTCGGTACCATCGAGTGGGACGGGGTCGATCCCGGGCTGCTCTTGCTAAAGGGCTTGCCCAAAAGTGTTCCGGTCAAAGTGGGTGACTCGGTCGTGACCAGTCGCTACTCCTTTAATTTTCCGCCGGGTTACCCTGTGGGTACGGTGGCTGAGGTCATCAGCGATCCGGGCACTAATTTCTTTTTGCTGAAAGTAAAACCTGCGGCGCGTTTTTATAACCTGCAATATGTTTTTGTGGTAGAGAATCTGCAATATAGCGAACAAGCCCAGCTCGATGAGCAGACCAGAAAACGTATCGAAGACCCAAAACGCACCACCCGATGAGCGAGTTGATCAGAAATATCATCCGTTTTGCTCTCTTTTTGTTGTTTGAGGTGTATGTATTGAACCGGGTTCCTCACTTGCATCGATTTATTTCGCCCTCTCTTTATTTTTTATTTATTCTCTGGTTGCCCTTCGCGGTCACTGAGCGCTGGTTGCTTTTGATCGCTTTTGCCACCGGGCTTACGCTTGATTATTTTACCCAAACACCCGGACTGCATGCTGCGGCTTGCGTGCTGATCGCTTATGTTCGACCCTTTTTGATCAGCGTCTTGACCCCGCGAGATAGTTCCGACTTCAATTACCGCGAACCCTCTCCGCAGTCGTTGTTGTGGGCGCCATATTTTATTTATGTGCTGATCTTGACACTGCTGCATCACGGCTGGCTGGTTTTGCTCGAGTGGATGAGTTTTGGCAGCTTCGGTGATTTTCTGATCAAGTTGATCTCTTCGACGGCTATCTCTTTGCTTCTGATCTTTACGGTCGAGTTATTGTTTCCGCGTAATATGCGATTTAGAACCAATGTGGGCGGATAAATCTTTCTTTCATGGCAGCGTATAATCAATCACGAAGCAATATCATCCGATTACTTGTTATCATCTCTTTTTCGGTGATCGTATTGCAATTGATGTATCTGCAGCTGGTCGATCGCCGCTACAAGCAACTGGCCATGGACAATGCGGTCTATGCCAAGGTAATTTATCCGGAGCGGGGTATCATCTATGACAGAAAGGGAAGGGCGATCCTCAATAATACCATCATCTACGACCTACTGGTTACTCCGGCCGAAGTAAAGGGAATCGATACCCTCGATTTTTGTCGGCTCATGAACATCGATACCGCCGATTTTCGAAAGCGAATGATAGAGGCCATCGTAAAGAATACGCGCGTTAGGCCTTCGGTCTTTAAAGCGATGCTTACGCAAGAGTTGCAGGCTCGTTTTGAAGAGAACAGCTGGAAGTTTCCCGGCTTTAACCTGGTGGAGCGCCCCTTGCGGATTTACCCATACGATGCAGCGGCGCATATCTTGGGCTATGTGCGAGAGGCCGACAAACGCGACATTGAGCGTTCCGAAAATTTTTACCGCCAGGGCGATTACATAGGAAAGACCGGTCTAGAAGCATTTTACGAACCTGTGCTGATGGGACAACGCGGGGTGCAATACATGATCAAGGATAACAAGAATCGTATTGTGGGCACCTATGAGAATGGCGAATACGATACGGCTGCCATTGCCGGCAGAAGTTTACACACCTACATCGATATTGAATTGCAGCAGTTGGCCGAAAAGCTGATGAGCAATAAGGTGGGCGGCATTGTGGCTATCGATCCCCGCACGGGTGGTATTCTTTCTATGGTGTCGGGCCCTAATTATAATCCCAATGATCTTTCGGGTCCTGAGGGAAGCAAGAATTTTAGCAGAATGCAACTCGATGTTTCGGGTCCGATGCTCAATCGTGCCATTGCGGGAAAATATGAACCGGGTTCTACCTATAAGCCGCTGGGGGCATTGGTCGCACTCAATGAAAAAGTAATTACACCCTCTTATGGTTATCCCTGCGGAGGCCGCTATACGCTTTGCGGTCATGGAAAGCCTGAGTGTACGCATGCCGGAGGCGGGCATGCTGCCAACGTACGATTGGCCATTGCCAATTCGTGCAACGCCTACTTTGCGCATATTTATCGGCTAACGGTCGATAATCGAAAATACAAGAATGTGTACGACGGGTATTTGCATTGGAAGCAGTACATGAACGCATTTGGATTAGGTGTACGTCTGGGCGTTGATCTGCCCAGTGAAAGTGCAGGCGGTATTGCCGATACGGCTACTTACAACCGCGAGAATGCGGGACGATGGACCTCTTGTACCAACCTGACCCTGGGCATCGGACAAGATAAGATGCAGGCTACGCCCCTGCAAATGGCCAACGCCATGTGTATCATCGCCAACAAGGGGTATTATTATACACCTCATTTCGTATCGCGCATCGAAGATGAGCAAGAGCAAGACAGCGGCTACATTAATCGTTATAAAATTCGTCACGACGTACTTACTTACATCCCTGCCGGTGCCTTTAATGATGTAATAGAGGGCATGAGCGATGTGGTAAAGGTTGGAACCGCACGCGGCGCACAGATAGAGGGAATAGAAGTATGTGCCAAGACAGGAACTGCAGAGAATTACACGGTGTTGGATGGTCGTCGCATTAAGCTGCCCGATAATTCGATGTTCGTTTGTTTTGCTCCCAAAGAAAACCCCAAGATCGCCATTGCTGTATTTGTGCAGAATGCCGGTTTTGGCGCCACTTGGGCTGCCCCCATTGCACGTATGATGATGGAGAAGTATTTAAATGATTCTCTGTCGACGAGAAGCAAGGCCGACTCTGCTCGTATTGAGGCAGCCAATCTGATGCCTGCATATTTTAAAAGACTTCAGTATCGCGAAGACTCGATCAGGGCGTTCAAGTGGTTTCAAACAACAAGAGACAGTGTCTACATAGAGCGATATACAAAATGGCAAGGGCCTGCGATGCCTGGCAAACGGCAGCCTACATCAACGCAAAAAGCACGGTCCGTGTTGGCTGCAGTAGTCCCCCACCGCATCGCGATCGAAAAAAAGGAGGCCTTGCGATGAGAAATCATTCCTCAACCATCTCCAAAGGCATCGACTGGAGCCTGATATGGATCTATCTGGCGCTGGTGCTGATCGGTCTGTCGGCCATCTTTGCGGCTACCTACCAAGAAGGTGATCCCTTTTTACAAAGTCTGCTGGCCTTTAAGACCGATTACAGTAAGCAATTTTATTTTTTATTGATCGCGCTCGTGTTGGGATTTTTTATTCTGCTCACCGACAGTAAATTTTACCCTGCCACCTCTAATTTTTGGTATGCGGTAGGAATTATCTTGCTGTTGCTGGTCTTTCCGTTTCACTCGCGTATCAAGGGTACCGAATCGATCATTCGGATCGGGGCATTTAATTTTCAACCGGCTGAGTTTTGTAAGCTTTTTGTGGCGCTGGCCTTGGCTAAGTATCTCTCTCGACCTGAGACCAATTTTAACTTGCCTCGATCACAATTCATTGCAGCTTGTTTGGTTATTTTTCCAGCAGGGCTGGCCATCTTACAAAGTGAGACAGGACTAGCCCTTGTCTATTTTTCTTTCTTTATGGTAATGTATCGCGAGGGACTACCCTCGGTCATTCCCACGCTCGCCATTTCTCTGGCGCTGCTGATCATTGCCAGTATACTGATACCTCCCAACATCTTGGCCTTTATTTTAACGGGCATCGCGATCTTGCTTGTTTGGTTCTCGCGTCGTCAGCTCAGAAGACGCCGACAGATCTTAACCTCCATCTTGTTTTTTTGGGCCATTGCGGTGGGAATTCAGCGGTTTGCCGTTCCGCTCATCTTCGAAAAAGTATTGCAGCGTCATCAGGTCGAACGGATCTACAATCTCTTTGGTAAGGATAACCCCTACGACCCCACTCAGCGGGTGTTGTCTGAGGCCGACGCAAAAAAGAAAAAAGAAAGTGGTAGTAGTTACAATGTGCGACAATCGAAGATCGCCATTGGCAGCGGCGGATTTTTTGGAAAGGGTTTTTTGAACGCTACGCAAACACGTTATGATTTTGTACCGGAGCAACGAACCGATTTTATTTTTTGTACAGTGGGAGAGGGCTTTGGTTTTGCGGGCAGTATGTTGTTACTGGGGCTTTACCTGCTGCTTTTGCTGAAAATAATCACGATCGCCGAGCGACAGCGAAGTGTTTTTAGCCGTGTCTTTGCCTACGGGGTGTTCTCGGTATTCTTCTTTCATGTGGTGGTCAATGTGGCCATGACCGTTGGATTGGCACCGGTAATTGGAATTCCATTACCCTTTATCAGTTATGGCGGTACATCGTTGCTCACCTTTACCATGTTATTATTCGTGCTCATCCGTTTGGATGCAGACCGGCAGATGGTGCTTCGCTAATCGTACCTTTGCTCCATGATCGTTTATCCACTCTCCGAAGGGCAATTTACCGTTGACCAGACCAAAGTATTCGTACCCTTCGATGCCAGCCTTGATGAATTGAACCAGCGCCCGGCAGGCAGTTTGCTCGTAGAGATCCAACCTTTTGTGGTCATCACCTCTTCTGATGTGATCTTGCTGGATGCCGGCTTAGGATACCGTGTTGGCGAGGAGTTACAGATCTATCGGCAACTCAACGCTTTTGGTATAAGGCCCGAACAGATCACCAAAGTGATCTTATCGCATCTTCATAAAGATCATATGGGAGGAATCGCGTACGAAGATGCTACCGGCCAATGGCAGGCATCTTTTCCGCAAGCTACCTATTACGTACAAAAGACCGAGCTTGATTATGCACTGTCGATGACATCGACCTCTTACCTTCCTTCGTTATTGCGTTGGCTTTTGTCGTATGAAAAACTGATGATGTTGGATGGCGCTACTACCATCGGCCCAACGATACGCTGTGAACCTTCAGGAGGGCATTGCCCTTTTCACCAGGTCGTGTGGATCAGCGAAAACGATCAAATTGTTTTTTATGGAGGAGATGAGGCGCCACAGCTGCAGCAAATGAAACATCGCTTTGTAGCCAAGTACGATAAGGATGGAAAAAAAGCCATGCAACTTCGGGCGCAGTGGTGGCAGCAAGCAGAAACAGAGCAGTGGACCTTTCTTTTTTATCACGATGTGACCAATGCGGTCTATCGTCGCTAACATTACTGCTGGGGCGCTAGTTGTCTGGGACCGGGTCCTAGCGGACGGCCCGGGGGCATTGGGCGTCTAGAACCGGGACCGCCTCTGCGTTCTTGTTGCAGATCGCGAAGCGTCCGAATAAAATATTGCTGCAGGTCATAGATTTCAATTACTCTTTGGTTTCCTACAATGGGACCAAATTCTTTTCGGTAGCGAAGCTGTAACTCTATGAGTCGTTGTTGCAGTAGCAAGCGATCTTCTCGATTGGTACGCAGCGTTTCTCTATATTCTTTTTCGTAGCGAAGAAAAATGGGGGTAAACTCGTTTCGCTCTTGCTCTCTCAATTGCATCTTTCTCTCAATGAACATAGCCATGCGGTCGGCTATTCTTTTTCCCGGAGGCCCATCGGGAGGTCCCTCAGGCGGACCTGCGGGAGGCTGTGCCAGGACGGTAAAAGAAATCAAAAAACCTACTAAAAAAATATGTAGAAAGGTCTTTATCATGGTCAGTTCAATATTTTTTTTGTGCCGACCGATTCGCTGTTACCCGTTGCAAGCAGTTCTGTTTCGCTCAATAGGTATAGGATCTCTTCTTCGGCAATGTCTTTTGTTAGCAGGGCGATCTCTTTTTTGTTATCGGTCTCTGCAATGGCAGATTCGATCAGGCTGCTTGCAATATAGCTTTCGATCTTTTCGGGCGATTCTTTTTTGACCTGGTTGCGTACCCAATGCGCAGGATCCGTATCAATGTCGGGAGTAGAAGTTTGCTGGTACCAACGACCAATTCCAAATACAGTTGCCAGCACCGCTGCAGCAACAGCATATTTAAAAAAGGAACGATCGCGAAGCCTAATAACGGGCTCTTCGTTCTTGTTTTTTGATGCATAACGCTGCGGTTGGTCAAAATAACCGGCAGGTACCCGATAGGGCCAGCCGGGTCGATGAGCCGCAGTGTCTTTTAATGATTGCAGCACCGGCGGCAACGCATCGTTTTCGATGCGAATGCGTTCCAGCACCGAAGCGGAGAGTTGCTCGAAATAACCAGTGGGAACGCGCCAAGGCATAGGAGGCGGCGGGCAGGGAAGACCGGGCGTCTCGGCGTCTAGTGCTGCGTTATTGTGGTGCTGATCGGACATCTGCTATAGGACCTTTTTAAAGGAAGGTGGTTTAATGATCGAGTAAAAAGCGTTCAATTTTTTTGGCCGCATGATGATAGCTGGCTTTAAGCGCTCCCTCGCTGGTATCCAATACGTTGCTCATTTCTTCGTAGGGCATTTCATCGAAATACCTCAGCGAAAATACAATCCTTTGTTTTTCGGGCAGCTGCTGAATGGCCACTTGTAGTTTCCATTCCAGTTTTTGAGGGTCAAAGTCGGCATCTGCTTTTAGTTGTTGTACCAGCCCGTTTTCGTCATCGCTTAACTGAAGGGTGGTGCGCTTTTTTTTCTGTTCCAGAAAGCTCAGGCATTCGTTGGTGGCAATGCGGTACAGCCAGGTGTATAGTTGACTCTCTTCTCTAAATTTTTCGAGGGCATTCCAAACTCTGATCAATACATTTTGCAGCAGGTCGTTGGCATCTTCGTGCGATACTACCATACGGCGTATATGCCAATAGAGCCGCTCTTGGTATTTTTTGATCAGGTCTGTAAAAGCGGCTTCGCGCGTGTCTGCACTCTTAAAGCGCAGCAGTAATTCGTTGTCGGAAATGTCGGCCATTAAGGTCTATTGCACTCAGACCTTAAAGATAGGCTAAGGTTTAATGCTTGCGGGCAAGGGCCTTTTCTGCCGCGGCTACAATATCGGGCACGTCAAGACCGTATTTTTTAAGCAGTTGCGCAGGCGTACCACTTTCACCAAACGTATCGCGCGTGCCCACGTACTCGATAGGCACGGGGCAGTGCTTTGCCGCCACTTGCGCAATGGAATCTCCCAATCCGCCATAGATGCTATGCTCTTCGGCGGTAACCGCACAGCCGGTCTTTTTCAGTGAGGCCACCACGGCGGCTTCATCAAGGGGTTTGATCGTATGAATGTTAATGACCTCTACACTGATTCCCTTTTCTTCTAATAGTACACCTGCTTGTATGGCATTCCATACCATATGGCCACAGGCAAAAATGCTGATGTCGTTTCCGCTAGAGAAGTGCTGTGCTTTGCCCATCTCAAAGGGGAGTGCGCTGGTAAAAATAGGCCAGGCCGGACGACCAAAACGCAAGTAAACAGGTCCTTTGTATTCGGCAATCGCCTCGGTAGCGGCTTTGGTTTGTGCATAGTCGCAGGGCACCACCACGGCCATGCCGGGCAGCATCTTCATCATGCCGATATCTTCTAAGATCTGGTGCGTAGCGCCGTCTTCGCCAAGCGTAAGACCAGCATGTGAAGCGCAGATCTTTACATTTTTTTCGCTGTACGCAACGCTTTGACGGATCTGGTCATAGACGCGTCCGGTAGAGAAATTGGCGAAAGTGGTCGTAAAAGGGATCTTGCCGCCAATGGTGAGTCCTGCCGCCACACCGATCATGTTGGCCTCTGCGATTCCACACTGAATAAAGCGCTCCGGAAATTCTTTCATGAACTGGTTCAACTTCAGAGAGCCGGCCAGGTCTGCGGTGAGTGCCACCACATTTGGGTTCTTGCGGGCCGCTTCTACAATACCATCTCCGAAACCGCTTCGGGTGTCTTTATTTCCTGTCGATTGAATTTCTTTCAGCATAGTGGCAAAAGTAAGTGCAAGGGGTTAAGGCAAAAAAAATATGATCCCCGATTTATCAACCAAAAACGGTCTTTTTATCGTGCAGCTTTTGTTCCCAGTTCCAGGCGGTACTCATAATATCGTTGAGCGTATAGCGTGTTTGCCATCCCAGAACGGTTTTGGCCCGGTCGTTATTGGCGAAAATGGCGATCACATCTCCCGGGCGGCGGGGCCCGATCTCGTAGCGAAGCGCCTGTCCGCTGGCTTTTTCGAAGGCGGCAATGGCCTCAAGCACAGTGTTACCGGTTCCGGTACCGAGATTAAAGACCTCACATGCCTCTTTGTTTCTTTCTTCTTCTAGGTAGCGAAGGGCAAGGGTATGCGCATGGGCCAGGTCGCACACATGAATATAATCTCTGATGCAAGAGCCATCCCGGGTCGGATAGTCCGAACCATGGACCACCAGTTTATCTATTTTTCCGATGGCCGTTTGGGTGATGGCCGGTACCAGATTTTGTGGTTTGCCGAGCGGAAGTTCCCCGAGCAAGGCAGTGGGGTGAGCGCCGGCAGGATTAAAGTATCGCAGCAAAATATGATTGGCCGCAGAACGTTTGGCATAATCTTGAATGATCTGTTCGCTGATCTGTTTGGTAGAGCCATAGGGTGATTCAGCTGTCTTGATAGGGGTAGCCTCCGTAACCGGAATCTGGTCGGGATTGCCATACACGGTACAAGAAGAAGAGAAGACAAAATGAGAGACCCCAAATTCATCGATGCATTTAAGCAAGTTGATTAGTGATTGCAGGTTATTGTCGAAGTAGAGCAATGGATTTTCTACCGATTCGCCCACGGCTTTGTAGGCTGCGAAGTGAATGGCACCTGAAATATCGGGATGCTCTTCGAACACGGCATACGTGTCGTCGTAATTGCAGAGGTCTATCTTGTAATGTTTGACCGCTTTACCGGTGATCGCAGTGACCGCCTGCAAGGCGGCTGCATTGGAGCGTGAGTTATTATCGATGCAAATTACTTCGTATCCGTTCTCGATCAGATCAATGATGGTGTGAGAGCCGATATAACCACAGCCTCCTGTTACGACAATTTTAGCCATAGGATGAGTTGCGAAGCAAAACTCCGTATTTCTCATCAAAGTAAATGCATAAAAAAACTAGAAGAACCGCATGAGCCAGTAGATCAGACCCGCCAGCAATGCACTAACGGGGATGGTCAAGATCCACGCCCAGACAAGATTGATGGTAACGCCCCAGCGCACGGCCGATAATCGTTTGGTGGCACCGACTCCCATGATGGCTCCGGTAATGGTATGCGTAGTACTGACAGGAATCTTGAGCGCCTCGGTCATAAATAAAGTGATGGCGCCAGCGGTCTCGGCAGCCACCCCTTCGAAGGGAGTTACTTTGGTAATGCGCGTGCCCATGGTCTTGACGATCTTCCATCCCCCGCTCATTGTGCCCAAGCCGATGGCGGCATAGCAGGCAACGGGGACCCATTGGGGCATTTCTTCGAAGCTAGAGATGTTGCCACCGGCGATGAGTGCAGCGGTAATGATTCCCATTACCTTTTGTGCGTCGTTACCGCCATGGCCGATACTAAAGGCTGCCGACGAAACAAGCTGTAGCTTTTTAAACCAGAGGTTGGAACGGTGGGCGTTGAGCTTGCTGAGGTATAAGGCAAAGATTGCCATGGTAAGCAGGATCGTGGCGAGCAAGATCCATTTGAAGTTCTTTGAGTAGAAGATCACCTGAACCCAATACTCCTTGTAATGTGTTTTACCCATCAAAGCGGCGGGGTCAGTCTCAATGTTGGCGGCTAAAAAATAAGCGACGTAACAGATGACCAGCACAGAAAAAATCTTAGAGGTCCAGCCTTTGCGAAACGAGCTCAAGAACCAAAGAGACATAATGAAGGCCATCAACATACCAATTAGAGGCGCCAGAAAAATAAAGCTGACCGTTTTGAGGATTACTGCAGAGTTAACGGCATCTATTCCGGCTGCTGCTACACCGGCTCCTGCAAATCCTCCAATTAGCGTATGAGAAGAGGAGGATGGAATACCGAACCACCAGGTCAGCAGGTTCCAGGCAATTGCGGCGATCAGGCCGGCAAAGATGACCTGCATCATAATGGCCGATTCAACCTTACTGGCATCTACCGTTTTGGCAACCGTATTGGCCACACCATGATCTTTAAAAATAAAATAGGCCACTGAATTAAAGATGGCCGCCCACAATACCGCTTGAAAAGGGGTGAGCACCTTGGTAGAAACAACCGTAGCGATTGAGTTGGCGGCATCGTGAAATCCATTGATGTAATCAAAGACCAGCGCCAGCACAATGATGGAGATGAGAAAAGGGGTCATGAGCCGGGTTAAGCGTATTTAATAATAATGGATTCGATCACATTGCTGGCATCTTCGCATTTGTCGGTGGCCAGCTCCATTACCTGATAGATCTCTCGGATCTTAATAACCTCTTTGGCGTTTTCTTCGGTGGCAAACAGTCTTTCGATACTCATATCAAAAATATCATCGGCCTGGTTTTCGATGCTATTGATCTTGATCATCGCTTCGGTGATAGCTTTGATATTTTTCATATCGCGCAGCTGTGTTACGGCGATCTTTACCTGTTGGCAGCCCTGCTCGATGAGCTCTGCAAATTTTTGCATGCCCATGTCGTTCGTGTTAACGCGGTAGAAATTCATTTTCTTGGCCGATCCGTAAATGTAATCGGCGATATCATCTAGTGAGGTGGCTAGCGCGTGAATATCCTCGCGATCGAAAGGAGTGATAAAATTGCGTCCCAGTTCGGTAAATAAATTATGGGTCAGGTCGTCGTTTTGGTGCTCTAAGTCTTCTATCACGGCGATCAGCGCGACCCTTTTGTCTATGTCATGCTCTGCTACTACGGCTTTCAGTTGGGTACCCATGATCGACAGGTTTTCGGCGACTTGTTCAAAAAGCTCGAAGAACACGGCATTTTTGGGCATGAAAATCTTCAGAAAGGAATTGAGTCCGGACATTGTATCTGTTTTAGCCCTGCGGAACAGGTTGTGAATTGCGAAAATACAGTATGTAGGGTGGGGGTGGGGACAAGCAGGAGAATTAATGTTAATTTAATACAAGCCAACAACTCGTTGTTTTAGCCAGGGCCCCTATGGCCATTAAGTTTTATAAAGCACTATAAATCAAATTTTTAGCGCTAGTTAACATTCCGGTAATAATCGAATAACGATAGCTTAACCTGGTAGTTATACGCCGGTAACCTGATTGCTACACTTTTGCGTCAAATTGAAGCACATGCTGGCAAGGGTTAGAATCTTAGTACTTCTTATAATTTCTCTGCAAGGGCTCAACGTTGCTGCCCAAACGATCTCAGTAGCGGGTAAAGTTACCAACGTGCGCAATGAGCCGTTGGTCGGAGCGAATATCACCCTACAAAACGGATCGACTAGAAATCTGACCACCGATGTGGAAGGAAAGTTTTACGTGAATCTCGAGGTGGGAAAAAAGTATTCAATTAAAGTAACCAACACGGGTTACGAAGGAAAGGAGATCGCGGATATTGAAGTAAAGGCTAATCAAGAAAATATTATCGAGATCGTACTGATCGAAAAGGCTACCTCTAATTTGCAGGCGGTTACCATTACCAGTTCATCTCGCCGTCAAGAAAATACCAGTGCGTTGCTTAGTTTTCAGCGTAGTAACATGGCACTGTCCAGCGGACTGGCTGCTGACTTTATTCGTCGCACACCCGACAAGAATACAGGTGAGGTATTGAAGCGTGTAAGCGGTACCAGTATTCAAGACAACAAGTTTGTAGTGGTGCGAGGGTTGAGCGATCGTTATAATGCAGCGCAGATCAATAACGCGCAGTTACCCAGCTCAGAGCCTGACAAGAAGGCCTTCTCTTTCGATGTGATCCCCTCGGTAATGGTCGATAACATCATCATCAACAAAACAGCTACGCCCGACCTGACCGGTGAGTTTGCAGGTGGCTTGGTGCAGATCAATACCAAAGACGTTCCTGCGCGCAGTCTGTTGACCGTTGGTGTCAGCTGGGGCTTTAATAACCAATCTACTTTTAAAGATTTTACCAGCAACGAACGTAACAAGACCGATTGGCTTGGCTTCGATGATGGTACCCGCTCCATGCCTGCAGGATTTCCGACCACTCCGCAAGCCTATCGTATTCTGAGTGCAACGAATACCGGGGTAGGCCAGCAGATCGAGATGAGTAAACTCTTTAATAACAGCGTAAGCCAAGAAGTCTCTTCGCAAGCCACTCCCATCCAGACATATAATATCACCTGGGGTACCAATACGAAATTCAAGAACGGCGGAACGCTCGGTACCATCTTGTCTGTTCAGTATCGTAACAGCATGCTCAAATTCGATGTTGAGCGCAATTTGCATCAAGATGACGGAGACCTGCTGGTAGAGATGTACGATAGCCAAAACAAATACTCCGTTAACACCGGGGCCATCGCTAATATTACCTACGTAAAAGGCAAGCATAAGATCTCTTTTAAGAATTTGTTCAATCAGTTGTTTGAGGATAATTATTACACTCGTACCGGCGTTAACTATGATCGCATTCAAGACCTTGACTTTCGCTCGTCGGTCCTCAACCAGCGCTCGCTGTACACCAGCCAGCTCGAAGGAACGCACCAGTTGACCAAGAGCGGAATAAAACTTACTTGGAATGGAAATTTCGGATACAACTGGAAGACACAGCCCGATCTAAGAACCTACGCATATTTTCGCCCTCGCGGAACCACGGCTCCTTTTGAGTTCAACGATGATGACACCCGTCGCTTTTACAGCGACCTGAAAGACTACAGCTACGGTGCCAACGGTGCCCTCGTGATTCCTTTTACGATGGGAAAGCAAAAGCAAAGTTTCAAGACCGGAGGCTCTACCATTATCAGAATTCGTGATTTTCGCAGCCGCATCGTTCGTTGGGAGCCTGCCAGCATCTTTCAATTTAATAGCCAGCTCAACTATCAACCCTACAACCAGATCTTTAATCAGTCCAATATCTCGAACCAAGGTTTCAAGATCTTAGACTTTACCAACAACCAAGACAAATACTTCGGTGTTTCGATCTTGAATGGTATGTTCGGCATGTTCGACAACAAGCTCGCAGATGACTGGCGTTTGGTGTGGGGCGTACGCGTAGAGAACTTTCAGCAGTTCCTCACCACTAAAGATGTGACCGCCAAGCGTGTTATTGTTAACACCGAGAAGTGGGATCTATTACCTTCTTTTAACCTTACATACTCTCCTTCTTCTAAGCATAGTATTCGTTTGGCAGCCAGTCAAACAGTGGCTCGTCCTGAGTTCCGCGAGATCGCTCCCTTCTCTTTCTTTGACTATGAAGTGAATTATGCGGTCGATGGTAACCCAGACCTTTTGCGTACGGCTATCAATAATGTTGACGTACGTTATGAGTTTTATCCCAAGGCCGGTGAGGGCATCACCATTGGTGGTTTCTATAAATCATTCATCAATCCCATTGAGCTTCGGTTGAACCCCTCGAGTGTACTCGATCGTCGTAATTATCGTTTTTACAATGCACAAGAGGCCTTGACACTAGGAGCAGAGCTGGAGATCAGAAAGAATTTGATCGATTTCAATGAGGGTCTCAGCAAGCTGAGCACTTTTGCCAATCTCACGTATATCTATTCGAAGGTTACGCTGGCTTCCACCACTGGTGGGGGTGCAGCCGAGACCAGCAACCGTCCGTTGCAAGGGCAATCACCTTATCTGATTAACCTGGGTCTGCAATTCGACAATGCAACGCGCGGCATCAACGGATCGTTGTTATACAACAGGATCGGCGAGCGACTGAGCCTGGTAGGTCTCAACGATCTGGGTTTTCCTGATGTATATGAGCGTCCCCGCGACCAGGTAGACCTGCAAATTGCCAAGAAGGTATTCGACAACAAAGGAGAGTTCAGGCTTACATGGTCCGATATCCTGAATCCCGCTTACTATTTCTATGAGAACGTAGGAGAGAAGACCTCTTACCAAGCCGCTACCGACCGCCTGTTCTATTCTTTCCGTCCGGGCTCTACGATCACACTCGGCTTTACCTATGATTTTGCCACTCAAAAAAAATAAAACCAACCCTAGTCTAAACTCAAAAACAAGTATATGAAGCAGCTTCTTTTCAGCGCACTGATCTCTATCGTATTGTTCGGTGCCTCCTCTTGCGTAAAGGTCACCTTCGAAGATGGTGGTGGTACTATTACCCCTCCCACTGATCCTACCAGTAATGTGATTACCGGTGTGATCTCTTCGAGCAAGTTCTATGCCAAGGGAAAATGGATCTTAAAAGGATATGTGTACGTAGTAGACGGCGCTACCGTTACATTCGAAGCAGGTTGTGTAGTTCAAAGTGATGTGGCCGAAAAAGGAGCGCTTATCATTGAGCGTGGTGCCAAGATCATTGCACAGGGTACCAGCACCAGCCCTATCGTGTTTACCAGCGGTAAGGCCATCGGTTCCAGAGCGCCTGGCGACTGGGGTGGTATTATTCTGTTGGGCAAGGCTCCAACCAATCGTCCCCTCGACCCCGCTCCTATTATTGAGGGAGGTGTAGGGCGTCAATACGGCGGAACAGATCCGCTCGATGCAAGTGGTGTGCTTCGTTTTGTACGCATTGAATATGCAGGTATCGCTGCCGAGCCCGGATCTGAGATCAATGGACTCACTTGTGGTGGGGTAGGTTCCGGTACGATCATTGAGAACGTGATGGTTTCTTTTGGTAACGATGACGCCTTTGAATTCTTCGGCGGTACCGTTAATGCCAAAAACCTGATCGCTTTTGCAACGGCTGATGATGATTTTGATTTTGACTTTGGGTATTCCGGAAAGATCCAATACGGTATCGCTATGCGTAAGCCTGATTTTGTGGATGCAGGAGATGCGGGTAACGGTGTGGAGTGCGATAATGATGCCAGTGGTACCAATGCAACGCCCATCACTCGTCCTCAAATGAGCAACTTTACCATTGTAGGTCCTAATGATGCTACCGGTACAGCTGCCAATCACAATTTCTCTATGCGCTGGAGAAGAAGAACACAGTTTATTGTTCGTAACTCCATCTTTATTGGGCATCCTGATGCAGGTTTCTCGATGGAGTCAGATGGCACGCTGAATGACTATATGAATAACGTGTCTGAGTTTCGCAACAATCTGTTGCATGCCACTGCCAGTGTGTATCGCTCCAGTAATAATGCTATTGCCACTGCTGCCCAGATTCAAACCAAGGCAGAAAGCGAGGGTTGTGTTACACTGGCTACCTCTGCTGCTGCCGGTCTGACCAGTCCGTTCTTTTCTATCACTCCTAACTTTTTGCCTGCTACCGGTTCACCTGCTCTTACGGGTGCCAGCTTTACGGGTATGAATTCATTCTTTACGCCTACCACCTTCCGTGGTGCGATGGGTACGACCAACTGGACCACCGGCTGGGCCAACTGGGATCCCCAGAATGCCTCTTATTAATCATTACTTGTTATTTATAAAAGGCGCACTGTAGTAATGCAGTGCGCTTTTTTTTCAGCATTATCTTTGCTCTTGTGAAACTATTCGCTGCATGAAACTGCGTATTTTTTTTCTGTTGATAACAGCTATTGTACTGACGCTGCTCTCTTGTCAGCCTAGCGGTACTCCTAACATGATTTCGGAACTCAACGCTTGCGACAGTGCCGTGATCATGTATTACAAAACCCCCGGCAATCCACGCTTTTTTCAGATGGTCAAAGTATATGATGTCTCGTTATTAAAGACTTTTGCCGGTAACGCCAATGCAAATGCCCTCCCTTCTCAAGACGACTGTACAACCCAGGGCAAGATCTATTACTATGGAGACCGGGGCGAGGTATTTGTGCTGTACTTCGCCAACTCCGACACGTGCAAGCGGTTGAGTTTCATAAAGACAGGAGAAAAGTATGGGTTGGAGCTTAGCCCTCGCAGCAGACAGATCTTAGACTCCTTAAAGGCTTTTTCGTACGAGCCCAAGGCGGCCTATTGAGCCCAATATTAAATTTTAGCCATCCGGGAAAACTTAATATTGGATTTGCTCGATTCATCACCGACTCACCTACATTTACTGCCCAATCCAATTCCATGAATCCCGCTGCATTATTGTCTCAACAGGTTTTAATTGAGACCATCCGTTCTTCTCGCAGTCAAAAAAAAGTAATTGAGTTAATTGATTCTGCCTTGCACTCCGTTTGTGCCGAGGCTTCCGATGGCGCTACCTTTTTTTTAAAATCGCTCCGTTCCGAACTTAGTTCTATCGATCCTATCGAAGTGGCCGATCCCGAAGAGTGGAACCTGATTCAGTTTTCTCGTATCTATCTGCACCGTCTTATGGAGAACAGATCGGTTGCCATGTAAGAGGCGCTGTGGATGATCTGCTTGCTCCCAATGAAAAGAGGTGCTCCAATGATTCTGTAATGCTGTGGCTGTAATCCAGCTGCAAAGCCCTAGCCTGATTAAGCCAACTACATATGTGATGTGTTTGCAATGACGCTGTAGACGGGATGGTCATGACGCCGAGTAGATCGAGTGCTGCGGCATTACAATATTGTTCATACTGTCCTTTGATGGGGATGGCCAATATTTTCTTTCCCAGTTGCAAGGCCTCGGCCGGGGTTTCAAATCCGGCCCCGCAGATAATGCCGCTACAGTGGATCAAGCTATTATTAAAGGCTTGCTGTTCTATTGGTCTAAAGAGAAGATTACCTTTTCGGGTGAGCGATCTTGTTTCTCTAGAAAAGATCTCGAAAAACTGGTCCGGAACAGGTGATAGCAGTCGGATCAAGGTCTGGTCGTTCAGCGCCGGCAGGTACACGGTGATATGTGATTGCTGGGTGGGACTGGCTTTCAATATCTCTTCTTTAATAATGGCTCCGAAGATAGAGGGATGATATTTTTTGAAGTGAAGCCCGATGTGATGGGGGGCCTGTACATAATCCTTCAGCAGTAACTCACCGTGCCATTGCCGTTGAGCGGGACGGGGTGTTTCGGAATAGCGAAAACTGGCCTGGTGTCCAAAGTGTACAGAGGGTACCCGCTGTAGTCGGCACGCCGCCGAAGTAAGAAAGTCAAAATCATTGATCACCAGATCGTATTTCCTGACCGGCAGTTCTTTGATCTCTTTTAAAAGCGCTAGCGGGTTTCGCTGAAAGGCAATTTTGGGATAGTTTAACCCCCCTGCATTATTATAATACAAACTAATGCCGCGACTCCGGTAACGAACCGGCAGTTGGGCGGGCAGGTGACTATTGTTCCCGCTTAAAAATACATCGACCGTTCCCCATTTTTGTAAGTGAGGCATTAGGGTCATCGCTCTGCTGATGTGACCGTTTCCTGTTGCCTGTACTGCATAAAATATTTTCATGGCCGATCAGGATTGAAGCTGATGAATATGAAGGCCTATTTGGTCCGTGACCACATTCAGCAAGGGAAGCTGTTTTTCCATACTCACCACCGGTGCTTGCTGGTAATCTTCTTCTTTGTAGTGGTAGATGCTCCACTCTTGTTGGGTCAACTCAAGTGCTGTCAGGTTCTCTATCCAATCGCCGCTGTTCAGATAGGTAACCGTACCTTCTTCGGTTTGTATGGTGCGATGCTGAGGCTGGTGAATATGTCCGCAGATCACATAGTCGTACCCCTTGTTGATGGCCAGCTCGGCCGCAGTTTGTTCAAAGTCACCGATCCAGCGAACGGCCTTTTTTACACCATTCTTTACCTTTTTACTGAGGCTCATCTTTGGTTGTCCCAACTGTATCAGCATCCAGTTAATAAAACGATTCAGTAAGATCAGCCAGTCGTATCCCCAACCTCCCAGTTTAGCTATGATCTTGGCACTTCCTTTAGTGGTGGCATCAAAAACGTCGCCATGAAATATCCACGTGCGCTTGCCGTTCATTTCAATGACCAGCTTATCGGTCAGCTGAAAATTGCCCAGTTGCAGATCGCTGTAGCGGCGAAGCATCTCATCGTGGTTTCCGGTAACGTAGACCACCCGGGTACCCTGGTCGAGCATACAGAGAATTTCTTTGATCACTTGCAGGTGAGAGGCCGGAAAATAGCTCTTGTTGAACTGCCATCCGTCAATGATATCACCATTTAAGATCAATAATTGCGGGGAGATACTTTTAAGGTATTGAACCAGCTCGCGGGCATGACAGCCATAGGTTCCAAGGTGAACATCACTCAACACGACTACATCAGGGTGTCTCTTATTCATGTCGGCGTTTACCAAAGTAATAATAGCAAAATGAACTCGGTATTAACGGCAGATTATCTTATCGTAAAGCCTTTCATGACTACGGCGCAGAGGGTGTGACTAAAATTCTATGGCAGCCCTGGTATATTTTTTATATTGCATCATACAATTTTAGTTGCCTTGAAGCTCGCCGCCATAGACATAGGCAGTAATGCCGCTCGCCTCTTGATAACCGATGTGGTTGAATATTCCAATAGTAAACCCGAGTTCATCAAAACCGTACTGGTGCGCGTCCCCTTGCGGCTGGGTTTTGATGTGTTTGAAAAAGGAGAGATATCCGCAAAAAAGATCGAGCAACTATGCAAGACGATCAAGGCCTACCGATTGCTGCTTGATGTTTACGGCATTAAGCACCTGAAGGCTTGTGCCACTTCTGCCATGCGCGATGCCAGCAATGCTGCACAGGTGTTGCAGCGGGTAAAAGAAGAGACGGGTGTTTCAGTAAAAATAATCAGTGGCGAAGAAGAGGCAACGTTGATCTATGAAAACCATGTGGCCGATTATATGGACAGCAAAGAATCCTATCTCTATATTGATGTGGGCGGGGGGAGCACCGAATTGACCTTTTTCAGTGATGGCGAGTTGGTCTTTAAAAAATCATTCAATATTGGCACGATTCGTCTTTTAAAAGACCAGGTAAAAGACTCCGACTGGAACGAGATGAAAGATTTTCTTCGCCAGCAGACCCGCGGACATCATCATGTGACAGCCATCGGATCGGGCGGAAATATCAATAAAGTATTCAATCTGTCGAAACGAAAAGAAGGCAAGCCCCTGCATCTTGACTTGCTTAAGGAATACTATAAGGAGTTCAGCGAGCTGACCATCGAACAGCGCATGCAGCAATTTCGGTTACGAGAAGACCGCGCCGATGTAATTGTTCCGGCCTTGCAGGTATACATGAATGCGATGCGCTGGGCCGATGCCGAAGAGATCTATGTACCAAAGATCGGGTTGGCCGACGGCCTCATTCACACTCTTTACGATGAGGTGGGTGAAAAGAAAAGTGTAACCAGCTGAAAATCAGGGAATCTAAGTCAGTAGTTTGCTCCACGTTGAATGTGAAACAATTATTAATTCCTGATCGTATTCAGTGAGCACGTGCTCCTTTGCGATAGCTTTGGCACGATGGGTACCACCAATAAGTTAATTCCCCGCGATATCAGTTGGCTCAGTTTTAACGGCCGGGTTTTACAAGAGGCCAATGACCCTACGGTTCCATTGCAACAGCGCATCCGATTTTTGGGTATTTTCTCTAATAACCTCGATGAGTTTTTCAGAGTACGGGTAGCAACGCTTAAGCGTATGGCCGACTACTCGCAAAAGCGTAAGAAGCTCAATATCTATTTCGAAGAGAATCCACAGGCTATTTTGGATGAGATCCAGACCATTGTTCTCAGACAACAAAACGAGTTCGAGCGTATCTGGAAGAATATACAGGTCGAGTTAAGGGAGCAAGACGTTTTCTTGCGAACCGAGCGGCAGCTTAACAAAGAACAACAGCAGTTCGTAAGGGATTATTTCGAGACACAGGTTCGCAATAACATTATTCCGCTGATGATCGAGTCGCTCCCTCAGTTGCCGTACATACGTGATAAAAGTATTTACCTGGGGGTGGTGATGCGTAAAAAAAATACGGCTTATCAAGATCAGTATGCCCTCATTGAAGTGCCGGTAAAATCGGTGGGACGCTTTGTGGAGTTGCCCTCGCGTTCTTCGCAGCGTCATATTATCTTGCTAGAGGACATAATTCGTTATAATCTTCCTAAGATCTTTCCTTATTTCGACTTCGACATTTTCGAAGCTTGGCTTTTTAAAGTGACCAAAGATGCCGAACTCGAGATCGATCATGATATTTCGATGAGTTTCGTTGAGAAAATGGCCAAGGGCATCAAGAATCGCAGAAAGGGTAAACCGGTTCGTTTTGTATACGATAAGGAGATGGACAATGGGTTGCTCCAGTATCTGATCGGAAGAATAGGGCTCACCAAAAAAAGTGCCATCATACCCGGTGGGCGTATTCATAATTTCAGGCACTTCATGGATTTTCCGCAAGTATTGCCTCCGGTGTTGCTGCGAAAGGCATCTTTTACCCATCCGTTACTCAGCAATAAATTACGAGTTACTGACCAGGTGTTGCAACGCGATATCATGTTGCATTTCCCCTATCATTCATTTAATTCTTTGATCGACCTACTGCGGGAGGCTGCCATGGACGCAACGGTCGAAAGTATTCAAATAACCGCTTATCGATTGGCAGCCGAGTCAAAGATCATTCATGCGCTTATCAATGCTGCACGCAACGGAAAGAAGGTAACGGTCATGTTAGAGCTGAAAGCCCGTTTTGATGAAGAGGCCAACCTGGAGTGGAAGACCATCTTAGAAGAAGAGGGCATTACCGTCTTATTGGGAATGCCGAACATGAAGGTCCATGCCAAACTATGTGTCATTACAAGCCTGCAAAAGGGTAAGCGAATTCGCTATGGTTTCGTGAGTACCGGTAATTTAAATGAATCTTCTGCCAGACTTTATGCCGATCATTGTTTGTTGACGGCCTCACCTTCGATCATGGGCGATGCAGTAAGAGTTTTTGAATACCTCGCCAATTGGAGAAGAGGAATGGTGCCGCTAAAAAAATGTCGCACTCTCTTATTGGCTCCAGTATCGATGCGTAAAAAGCTGGTTCAATTAGTAGAGTTTGAGATCAGGCGTGCAAAGGCGGGAAAAAAGGCCTCGCTCACATTAAAGGTGAATTCACT